>Ga0316209_1000154_pt1 | contig 138247 bp, 120 predicted proteins | sample 6monopyrite_MG_FD_204945 | JGI IMG/M metagenome (GOLD analysis project Ga0316209, IMG submission 204945) | Microbial mat bacterial communities from mineral coupon in-situ incubated in ocean water Damariscotta River, Maine, United States -... | ecosystem: Environmental > Aquatic > Marine >... | reverse complement strand
CGGGTACTACCGTATAGGTAGCCCCATTCACGGTCACGCTCATCGTTTCGCCTGATGGCAAGGCCGTTCCTAATCCATTCGTTCCTGTAATTGTGGGGGTAAGATCGTTCGTGGTCTGACTTGCAACGGTGGGGGTGGTTGGGTCTGTTGTATCATAAATTGTAATTGCTTGAATGGCAACAACATTTCCATTTCCTGCATTATCTTGAGCAACGCCAGCTGCTACATCTATAGTAATATCTCCAGCTCCACTGGGTGATATATCAACGGTATATGTATTAGCATCTACAGCAACAAAGTTTGAAGCAGCTCCATTCGCTATAGTAATATCTGAAATATTCAATCCGATTACATCTTCATCAAACTGAATAGTAATATTATAAACATTGGTATTATTTATTGCTGCAGGTTCATTTTGAATATCTATAGTAGGCTTCACCGTTTCGATGGTTAATTCACTACTCGTTGTATCATCGGTTGTGCCTCCAATACCATCATCTATAGTTGCAGTAACATCGTAGGTATTGTCTGATAAACTACTAGGAATAACTAGTGTCCAGGTAGTTCCTACCATGGTGATATCGGCATCAACACCTAACGTATAGGTTACTAAATTAACGGTGACAGATAAGGTTTCACCTACACCCAAAACGGCCGAACCTGTAATTACCGGGGTTGGATCATTCGTTATTTGACTTACCACAGTTGGCTCAACAGGAGGATTTAATACTATTTCTACCGAGGTGGTTGTAGAACATAAACCCCCAAATGAATAGGTAATAATGTAAGTATCAACAATAGATGCTGATACATCTACTTCACCTGTGGTTGAATTTATAGTTAAACCACTAGCAGCAGAAAAAACACCCCCCGATAATCCTATAATGCTGGGCGTTGGATCTGATCCCGTGGAATAATATGTACTACTTGCATAGCTGATGGTAGTTGTGCTGAGGCACACTTCTGTTGCATCATTTTCTCCCGAATCAGTTGGGTTGTTATTTCCATTCGCATCAGGATTTAATCCCTCATCTGAAAAGTCTTGATTACTAAAACTGGATGTAACTCCATCGTTTGGTCCTACCAAAGCAGTTGACACAATCGCTTGATTAACATAAGCAGGACTGGTAGCTGAGGTCATATCAACTCTTACTGTGTATCTTATAGTTACACTTGAAGAAGCCGCCAACTCGGTATCTGCACTAGAGGCAGATGTTTGCAATATTGCAATATCAGCATCACCATCAAATGTTGCGCTCAAACCCCCAGCGGTAAAAATACCAGATTGAATAACAGGTGCCACCTGCATATTTACAATAGCCCCTGCTGGCAATCCATCCTTTATATCATCGGTGATTTGCAGATTTATAGCTGGGTTGGTACTACTAAAATTTGTAATTATAAGGTCATATACAACATCAAAGATGGAGCCCGATACATTAGATGTGCTTATTACTTGTTTTGCAGCTCCTACATCTCCTGGGCATAATGAGATGGTTAAAGGAAATGACTGTTGAGACGAAACACATCCAGAAATTGTGCCTGCAGCCGTATATTTTCCAGGACTACTTACTGATATTGTAGGGCTTGTTTCTCCAGTTAGTATAATACCATCTTTATACCACTGATATGAATCAAATCCAGTAGCCTCAAGAACGACTGGAAGGTTATCAGGGATACACGTAGATGAGCTATAACCATTGGGTGTTTCAATAACGGGAGTGGTTGTAAATCCGGAAAAGAATCCGGCAGCACCAATGTTTCCGCTTTCTACGGTTAAGGATACTCTAATCGGTCTGGGACTTTCCACTGTAACATTGCCTGTGAACCCAGTTGCTTTATAGGTTACATAATTTGAATTACCTGTAACGGCTAAGGCAGAAGCAGAAATATCTGTTACTGCTCCAAATTCATCCGTAATTGTTACTAGAACACCCGTTTCACCAATCACCTGAATTACCGCATTCCCTAATTGATCAATAGCGGAAATATCCACATTTGTACCTCCTAGGCACACAATAGGTGGCATAAAGTTCATCCCCAACTGTCTTTCATTGGTACTTAAAGCTCCATTTAATCCCTGATAAACATAGGTGGGCTGATTGGTTTGGATATACATGTTTTCATTAGCCGAATAATCAGAAGCTGTTAATCGGTAATAATCTCCTGCATTAAGGGTTGTAGTAGGAGTTGCACTCCCATTTAAATAAATTTGAGTGCCATCTATACCCGCAACCACCATAACATTTTCATTTGCAGTACCTTCGCCTTTTATTAGGATATATTCAAACCCTGTTTCTTCAATAGATGCTATTTGGTCTATTCCAATATCTCTTCCTGCCTGCCCAACACCTGGTGAACCAGAAAGCCAAGAACCTGAATTTACTACGATATCCTTGTCTGAGGATATTCTTGTCCCATTTACATCGTTTTCATTTGCCGCTACCCCATCTAAAAAAGCCGCAAGCACATAGGATTCACCCGCATTCAGGGTTACATTAATTTCACCGCCAACCTCTATAACATTTTCAAAATCTACCGACCCGAAGTCACTTACCTTAACATTTGTATTATCTTCTGTAGCCATAAAACTAAATACATGTGATTTCAGGTTTAAGCTATTGCCTTCATTCCAGACATGTCCTGTTCTAAACTCCTTTCCAAAACCAGATGTGCCTTTGGAAGTTAAAGATGCTGCCTGAGCTGATTCATCTACTCGAATGCTTACAAAAAATGCTTTGTTACCCGTTAGAATAAGCCCTTCATTTGAGAGTATAGATGCAAGTTCGGCATCTGTCACTAAAAATTTTGTTCCTGGCCCCTTGCTGGCTCCAGTGGCAGTACTCAGCGCAATAGATACAGGGGAAGAACGACTTACAGATACTGGTGAGAATGAAAGTGGAACACCAGCCCCATCGGTTACAACCACATTGGTTGCCGTAGTTTGAGGCGTGCTTATTAATAAATAAATATCTTCTCCTGCATCCTCGGCCCTATCAACCCTACCATACATGGGAGGAACATAGTGTTTGGTATCTAATTGAGCATAGGTCTCGAATGAGATCATGCTTATTGCTAATAAAACAATTAAATTTCTAATCATAATTTAGGTAAATTAAAAAAGCTGCAGTTAGAAATGATTTAACTACTACTTTATAAAAGGCGACAAATTTGCATTTTATAAATCAAAAAACCAACATAGGATTGGGATCCACATTGAGTTTTAAGGTTAAATACTTTGTCACTCTAAGTGGTTAGTCGTAAAATAAAATTCTTGTCCCACTCGTTGCTCAATACTTAACTAAAAGTTGTCATCAAAACTATGTCAATAAAAATATTGCCGTCAAACCCGTTTGATGCATTAGAAAATCTATTCCGTAGCTAAACAGCTGCAAATCAGAAACTTCGTTGGTTTTTTTGATTTAACCATAGCGGTCCGCGTGTCGCCATGGCTTTAGCGGAGGCACTGCTATGCTAAAACCAATAAACTCCCTGATTTATTACTGTTTAACTCCTCACTACAAAGTTCTAATGCATAAAGCGGGTTAAAATTTAAGCGTAAAAGAAAAGTGGCCCCGAAAGGAATCGAACCTTTATCTAAAGTTTAGGAAACTTCTATTCTATCCATTGAACTACGGGGCCTATAGTAGGGCTGCAAAGCTATCCTAATAACCATATTTTTTCAAACAAATTTGGAGAATAGTATTTCCCATTAACAAAACTTGAATTGAAATTACTCTTGGGTGGTTTTAAAAGCTCCAATTATTAATATTACCAATGCCGTTCCAATTCCAATTATACCAATAAGACCTATCGGTGGAAAGTTTTCTGGAGCTCCAGCAAATCCTTTAGCTGCTAAGCCAATGGGTAGAAATATAGAAAGCATAGCACCATAGGAACAGGCCTTTTTCATCCCTTCACTTAAAGTTAAATTTGCTAAAATTAAGCCAACAAATAAATTAAAGAATCCCATGAAATTGCCATGTGAATGCCCTTCACGCATATAAAACCTTGCTAATCCCAATAAATGATTGCCATCTTGAACACTTTGCTCGTTGAAGGTGCCTCCTAATGCCATCCCTCCAATTACTGCTGTTATAAAAAGAGATACAAATCCAAATCGAATATTCGCTATTCTTAGTTTCATAATTTCCAGAGTTTGATTTTCTTAAATATATGAAATTTAGATGGCTCTGTGATCTAAACAATAAAAGAATTTCTTGAAACCAACTATCCCTAGGGCAGAGCCACAGGGGTATTTAGCTGGTTTCATTTTGACCCGATGATCAAAAACCGAAATTTCTTTATTTGAGATCCTGAAACAAGTTTAGGATGACATTTTAGGAGACTCCGAGGCAGAGCCTTGGAGAATTCATTAGATTAAATACTAGTAAGTATCCTTTTTTAAATAATTAGGGAAAATTGTATAGAATCGCTCTTCGGCCAGATCAAATAGCTTTTCTCTAAACTCTGTAACATTCAATTTGTTGGTAGCCGATATAAATACAGATTGCTCATTCTCTTTTCCCAAATGCATTTCGTTAAAATGCAGCTGTGCTTCTTCATTGGAGAGCTTATGCATTTTAACATATTTATCTGTTTTATTAAAAACAACCAATGTTGGCTTTTCAGAAGAATCTATTTCAGCCAGCGTCTTTTTAACAATTGCATACTGATCCTCAAAAAATGGATGAGACACATCTACCACATGCAGTAAAACATCCGCTTCTCGAATTTCATCCAATGTACTTTTAAAAGACTCTATAAGCCCGTGTGGTAATTTTCGGATAAAGCCCACTGTGTCGGTCAATAAAAAAGGTATCTGATTAATTACTACTTTTCGAACGGTTGAATCTACCGTTGCAAATAATTTATTTTCAGCAAAAACATCGGACTTGGAGAGCAATCTCATAATAGTAGATTTACCCACATTGGTATAGCCCACCAATGCCACCCTCACCATGCGCTGTCTATTCTTTCTTTGAATAAACGACTGCTTATCAATTTTTACCAATTTCTTTTTTAATAATGAAATTTTATCCCTCACAATCCTTCTATCGGTTTCTAGTTCGGTTTCTCCAGGACCTTTCATTCCGATACCCCCTTTTTGTTTACTAAGGTGAGACCACATTCTAGTTAATCTCGGTAGTAGGTATTCATATTGAGCCAATTCAACCTGGGTGCGAGATTGAGCGGTCTTTGCTCGAATTGAAAAAATGTCTAAAATTAGTAAGCTTCTATCTAATATTTTACACTCTAATTCAGCTTCTAAATTTCTTACTTGAGAAGCAGATAAATCATCATCAAAAACCACCATGTCAACATCTTTGGCTTTTACATAAGCACTAATATCCTCTAGTTTTCCTTTACCAACATAGGTTCTAATATCTGGTTTAGGTAATTTTTGAGTAAAAGTTGAAATGGTTTTCGCGCCAGATGTAGCCACCAAAAAAGCCAGCTCTTCTAAATGTTCTTCCAACTCAGCAGCACTTGTGTGCTGATCTGCAACAGCAACCAATATGGCAGTTTCTTGAATATTTGCAGTTGAATAGGTCTTCGACATACATGCAAAGTTAGACTAAATCAATAAAAAAAGGGGCATTAATACGAACAGGGTTACTATTTGAATTTTCAAGGGTATATACAATTAATTCTTTTTACTTTTGTAGGTACTGAAACGTTGACCATCTTATGAAAATCGCCATTGTCCTAAATACTTCTTGGAACATCTATAACTTTAGAATGGGTCTTGTGCGTGCACTCATTGATAAGGGGCATGAAGTAATTGCAATAGCCCCCAAAGATGAATACACACATCTTTTAATTGAAGCAGGCTGTAACTATGAAGAAGTTAAAATGGACAGCCGCGGTGCCAATGTAATTAAAGATTTTGCTTTAATTTTTGAGCTTTTAGGGATTTATAAAAAAGTAAAACCTGATGCAGTCCTGCATTACACTATCAAACCAAATATTTACGGAACTCTTGCAGCGAGTATATTAAAAATTCCTTCTGTTAATAATGTGTGTGGTTTGGGAACAGCTTTTTTAAATAAAGGCATTGTCTCAAAAATTGCGATGGGTATGTATAAATTGGCTTTTAAGTTTCCTAAACTTATTTATTTTCAAAATGATGATGATAAGAAATTTTTCGAAGATAACCAGATAGTAAAAAACAATCCTACCCACGTGCTTCCAGGGTCTGGCATTAACCTAAGTCATTTTAAACCAGTTGAGAATAATCCAAATAAAAAATTTACCTTCTTACTCATAAGTCGTTTAATTCACGACAAAGGGATTATCGAATATATCGATGCAATTAAACAATTGAAAGAAAAAGGATTTGATGCCAATTTTCAAATTTTAGGAAATAAAGACACCGAACATAGACGAGGCATTTCTGAAGAAATTATTCGCAGTTGGATTGATAATAATGTAGTAGAATATTTAGGCAGCACTGATGATGTGCGACCATTCATAAATAAGGTAGACTGCGTGGTGTTGCCATCTTATAGAGAAGGAACTCCAAAATCTTTGTTAGAAGCTGCTAGTTCTGCCAAACCGATAATTGCAACCAATGTGGCTGGTTGCACCAATATTGTACAAGACAATGTTAACGGAATGTTGTGCAAAGTTAAGGATGTTGAAGATTTAGCTAACAAGTTAGAGGCAATGTCAAAACTGCCCAAAAATCGTCTCGAAAAAATGGGTAAAGAAAGTCGAAAAATCGTGGAAGCCCGGTTTGACGAACAAATAGTAATTAAAAGTTACTTAGACACGATTGCTTCCTTAGAAAATAGTTGATGCAGTAAAGGTATTTTACTATCTTAGCCACTCAATATTGAAACTATTTTGAACAAAAATAAATTCTTGCTATTTTTTATCGCATCACAACTTATAAGTTGTACAGCTTATAAGCAAAACATCATGTTTAAGCAAGATGACGGTTTTCAGGCCGCTAAATTATCGGCAGAAGCCCGAGCATTAGAAAGAGATTACACGATTCAGCCTAACGATTTAGTTAAGGTTAAAGTTTACACTAAAAATGGGGAAATGATTATTGACCCAGAATATGAACTTTCTAAAGAATTTAATTCGAACACACAGCAAAAACCAAACCCAGAATACTTAGTAAGGTTAGATGGAAATGCTCTTTTACCTATGGTTGGTAATGTAAAAATATCAGGGTTAACATTACATGAAGCCAATTTAAAACTGAAGACTCTTTATGATGAGTATTTCATAGATCCTTATATTATCACTACCTACACCAATAAAAGAGTAACCGTATTAGGAGCAACAGGTGGACAACTATTACCCCTTACTAATAATAATATTACAATAGCAGAGGTAATTGCAATGGCTGGAGGAATGAAAGAAAATGGGAATGCCACAAGTATTAAACTAATAAGAGGGGAGCAAACTTTCTTAATAGATTTTTCTACCATCGAAGGCTATTATGCGTCTAATCAAATTGTTCAGCCAGGAGATATTATTTATATAGAGCCCATTAAAAGGTTTTTTAAAAGTAATGCAGCTGAAATATCTGTTGGCTTAAGTCTTATTACCACCACTGCCACTCTGTTAATTTTAGTAATTAGGTAATGGTACAGTTCAATAAAAATATTGAAACCAACCAGCCAGTATTTGATGATACTAGCAATCATCAAATAGATTGGCTGAAGCTTAAACTCATAATCAAAAAGAGCACTCCTTGGTTTGTAGTAATATTTGCCATTCTAATTTCAACCTCTATCCTATATCTCAGATACACAAAACCAATGTATCAGTCTAATTCTGAGATAAAGCTTGATCAAGAAGACCAATCTAATGTATTGGGATTACCACAATACGAGCAGACTTCTAATTTTGCATTACTATCAAGCGAATTGGAGTTAATTAGGTCAAGGCTTTTTTTTAATAAAGTAATTGAAACAGTTAAATTAAACCCACAATATTTTACGTATGGAAACATATTAGATGATGAAAAATATATTTCACCACCATTTACTGTTGCGTACACAGTTTTAAATGCCAACATTTTTAATGTGCCAATTGATGTCACTATTCTGGATGAAAAATCATTTGAATTAAAATACAAAATAAAAAATGATGAGCACCAGTTTAAAGGCTTTTTTGGCGATTCAATTAGTACTCCATTATTAACGTGCATATTAAGTCTTAATATGCCATATAGTGTGGATAGTGGAACTGATTTTTATTTTAGAATAAATAGCAGAGAATCACTGATAAGTTATATCGATAAAAACCTCTCGGTTGAACCCCTTAACTTACAAGCCAATACTTTTAAAATCTCATTTACAGATAATAACCTAAATAAAGCACACGCATTGGTTACTGCAATTGACACCATTTATTATAATTACTCTTTGCAAGAAAAAACAAGAGCAAATAGAAATAAAATAGACTACTTAAATAACCAGCTACTTGAAACAGAGAAAAAGTTAGATAGTTATGAAACCTATTTTGAAGAATTTACGATCGACAATAAAACAGTTGATTTAAATGAAGACGTTAAAAGAACGGTAGATGCTATTAATGGACTTGATTCTCAGCGAATAAAAATCAATAAGAAAATTAGTGAATTGGAATTGCTGCAAAAAAAATTTGCGCGATCTCCATATAAAAACTTAACACCAAAAGCATCCATTTATCCATCACATTTAAATGCCGCTTTTGAAGAATTTAACCTCCTAAACAACGATCTCCAAAAGTTAGGTTTGAGCTATAAACAAAACACCTATACTTTTAAATCAAGACAGCAAGAAGTAGAATTAATGAGGGCAGATCTTCTTTCTGAAATAAATGATTTCAAAAATGACTTAGCAGAACAATTAAATAACCTTTCTACGAGTAAGCATCAACTAAGGAGCCAATTGATAAACTTACCTTCGAAAAACACAGAATATAATAAATCGAAACGGTTTTATACACTTTACGAAGAAATGTATCTTTCTTTAATGCAAAACAAAAACGAATTTGAATTAGCAATCGCAGGATCTGTAACTAAAATAAAGATTTTGTCACCAGCCAGTTTATCAGGGCCAGCCATTTACCCTATTCCTTTATTTGCTTATGCCTCAGCTGTAATATTATCAATCGTTTTTTCGTTTCTTTTTGCTGGAATTTCATATTTAGTACATAATAAAATCCAAAGTTTACATGAGATTGAATTTCTGACTCAGGCTACCACTTTAGGAGCTGTTCCCAAACATAATTTAAATGGAAACGTTGCTAAACTCATTGTAGATAAACACCCGAAGTCTGCAGTTAGTGAAGCTCTTCGCTCTATTAGAACCAACATAGAATTCATGCTGCCTGGTGAAGAAAGCAAGGTAATATCAATAACTTCAACCATTGGATCTGAAGGAAAAACCTTTATTTCTACCAATCTGGCAGCATTATTAGCCATGGCAGGCAAAAAAACCATAGTGGTAGATTTAGATTTAAGGAAGCCAAAAATTCACTTAGCCTTTGAAAAAACCGAAAACACGAACGGGGTTAGTTCGATACTAATAGGTAAGTCTACCGTAAAAAATTGCACTCAAAAATCAACAATTGAAGGGTTAGATTTTATTACGGCTGGCCCCATCCCTCCTAATCCATCAGAGTTAATTTTAAGAAAAGAATTTGGTGAATTAATAGAGTACCTTAGAAAAAACTATGATGTTGTAATTTTAGATACTCCGCCCGTTGGTTTGGTTACAGATGGCCTTTTGGCAATGCAAAAAGCTGATTTGCCAGTTTACGTACTTAAAGCCAATTTTTCCAAACGTTCATTTGTACAAAATGTTAATCGGATATTATCTACTGGTCAATTCAATAACCTTTCGCTTATATTAAATGCAACTACAACCAGTGAAACCGGTTATGGATATGGGCTAAATAATAAAAGCGGGTACTACGAATCTTAAATCTATGTTTACTAACTGGTTTTCGGGTAAGCAAAAAAAAACAATACCAATATATACTGATATTCATTCCCACCTGTTGCCTGGAATAGACGATGGCGTTAAAACCATCGAAGATTCGATTGAAGTGATCCAACACTTATCTAGTCTTGGATTTAAAAAAATAATCACTACTCCACACATAATGAGTGATTATTATAAGAACACACCCAAAATTATTAGATCAAAATTAATTGAGGTTAAATCAGCTTTAATAAAAGCCAATTTGCAAATAGAAATAGAAGCTGCTGCCGAATACTATTTAGACGAAAATTTTTATAAGAGTGTAATCGAGAACGAAGAATTATTAACTTTTGGGTCCAATTATATCTTATTCGAAACCTCATTTGCGGTAGAGCCCCTCTTACTAAAAGAAATTATATTTAGGTTAAATTCGAGTGGATATAAGCCAGTTTTTGCACACCCTGAAAGGTATCATTATCTACTAGAAAATAAACAATTACTATGCGATTTAATAGACCAAGGGCTGTTGTTTCAACTAAACGCACTTTCTTTAATAGGGTATTATTCTAAGCAAGTTGAAAAAATGGCAGAAGAACTTATCAAAAGAAATGCCCTCGCCTTTATAGGATCCGACTGCCACAATATTTCTCAAGCACATTTACTTAAAGATGCTTACTCCAGTAAATTAGCCTCTAAAATTGATGTTTCAAAACTTCTAAATCACACATTATAATATGACTCCTATTATGATTTGCGAAACCATCTTATAAATTACAAGGTTATTTTATATTGTAAACTAACTTCAAAAATTAATATAAGTAAGCTGCCTGCTCGCTATTTTTGCCACCGCAAAAAATAAAGAGCTTAGACCCTACAAAGTCTTTTCGGAAATCAATAAGACTTCGAGAACAATTAAAAGCAAAGGGTTCAAAACTTAATTAAATTTGTATATTTAGTTGATAGAAAATTGTTGCCAATGGCGAAAAATTATAAAAAGAAAGTAGAAAACCAAGTAGTTAAAATATTCGAAGAACACCTTCGAAATAAATCAGGTTTTTTCTTTGAAATAGAACAATTTGAGGAAGTAATAAATTACTATTCAGTTCACGATGACCTTAAAAAAGCATTGCTAGCTTGCCAAACAGCTGAAACCCAACATCCTTATTCAATTGATATTTTAATATTAAAAGCACAATCTCTGTCCAGTTTAGATCAAGATGAAGAAGCATTAATAACGCTTGAGCTGGCAGAAAACTTGCAACCCAATGAGCCAGAAATATCTATGCTTCGTGGTTCTATTTTTTCAATTTCAGGCGAATATAATAAGGCCATTATTGAATATGAAAAAGTCATAGATTTGGTTGATAATAAAGATGAAGTATTTCATCATTTAGGCCTTGTTTACCAGGATATGGAAAACTATGATAAGGCAATTGAATACCTTAAAAAGTCAATTTTAATTAACATTAAAAACGAAAATGCTTTATATGATTTAGCATACTGTTTAGATATTACAGACAGAATGGAGGAAAGCATTACTTTCTATACCAAATTTATTGACGAGGATCCTTATTCATCTTTAGCTTGGTATAATCTAGGTATTTTATATGTAAAATTAGCCAAATTGGATGATGCTATTAAAGCATTTGATTACGCGGTAGTTATAGATGACGATTTTGCTTCTGCCCATTTCAATTTAGGCAACGCATATTTGCAAAACGAGCAGTATCGAGAGGCGCTAAATTCATTTATTAAAACATTAGAGATTGAAGGGCCTAGTGCTGAATTGTATTTTTTAATGGCAACCACTTACCAAAACCTTGAAGAATATGAGTTGGGTCTAAAATACCATCAAAAAGCTATTAAATTAAAAACGCTTTACCACGAACCCTTACATGGTGCCGGGTTTTGCTTAGGAAAAATGGACCGTTGGTATGAAGCAGTTCATTTTTTCAATAAAGCTTTAAAAATAGATACTGAAAATGCACACTACTGGCGCTCAGTGGCAGAAGCTGATTATAAAGTTGGCAACCTCGTTTCCAGCCTAGATGCGTATGAAGAATCGGCAATGCTTAACCCTGCCGATATCCAAACTTGGCTAGATTGGTCGTTTTTGGTGTATGAACAAGGTGATATGTTAAAGGCTATTAATCTCATTGAAAGAGGATTAGAGGAACTGCCAGAAACTGCCGAATTAATCTATCGAATTACAGCGTACCAATTAGCAAACGGAATGCATAAAGATGCGCTTAAATCTCTTGAAAATGCATTAGTTTTGAACTTTGAAAAACACACTGAGCTACTTGAATTTTTTAGTGAATTAAAAATGCAAAAAGCACTTTACAAATTAATAGAAAAACATCGTAAAGAGAATTTATAATGAATTACATTTTACAAAACATCCCTGAACGAGCGCAGAAACCTCGTCAGCATGGATTTACCATGGCCATGGACAAAGGCCTTAGTTGCCGTGAAGCAGAAGATTTTTTAAGTACATCTGCTGAATACACAGACATCGTTAAACTTGGATGGGGAACTTCGTTTGTAACGCCAAAACTGAAGGAAAAATTACAAATTTATAAAGACGCAGGAATACCTACCTATTTTGGAGGAACCCTGTTTGAAGCATTTGCTATAAGAGGTCAATTTGATGACTACAGAAAAATTTTGGACAAGTACGACATGCCCTTTGCCGAAGTTTCTGATGGTTCTATTGAATTGGACCATGATTTAAAATGTGAATATATTAGAAAGCTTTCAGATCAAGTAACCGTTCTTTCAGAGGTTGGCTCCAAAGATGCTGAAAAAATTATTCCGCCATACAAATGGATAAAATTAATGCAAGCTGAATTAGATGCAGGCGCATGGAAAGTTATTGGCGAAGCGCGAGAAGGTGGAAACGTTGGTCTATTTAGATCAAGCGGAGAAGTTCGCTCAGGGTTGGTTGAAGAAATTTTAACCAAGATTCCTTCTGAAAAAATTATTTGGGAAGCTCCTATAAAAGCGCAACAAGTGTGGTTTATTAAGCTTTTAGGAACTAACGTAAATCTTGGCAATATTGCTCCAAATGAAATAATTCCTTTAGAAACCATTCGTATTGGCTTGCGTGGAGATACGTTTATGGATTTCCTTCCAAAAGAAATGCAGCAGTAATTTCATGCGAACTTTTAAAGATAACCTCCTCCTTTTTGCAAAAGGTTTAGCAATGGGAGGAGCTGATGTTGTGCCAGGAGTTTCGGGTGGTACAGTTGCCTTTATTTCGGGCATTTACGAAGAATTAATTGACTCGATTAAGGCAGTTAACATTGATTCTTTAAAAGTTCTATTAAAAGGTGAGTTTAAAGAATTTTGGGTACAGATTAATGGCAATTTTTTAATTGTACTCTTTACCGGCATTGCCATTAGTTTGAAATCTTTAGCCACATTAATGACCTACTTAATGGAGCATAACCCTATTCAGCTGTGGTCGTTTTTTCTAGGGCTAATTTTAATTTCCTCCATTGTTATTCTACGTCAAATTAAAAAATGGTCGGTTGGTGTTGCCTTAGCCGGAATAATAGGCATTATAGCTTCCTACTACTTAACAAGTTTAGCTCCCGCCCAAACAAATGACAGCTACTTAATGATATTTTTGAGTGGAGCATTGGCAATCTGTGCAATGATTCTGCCCGGTATTTCTGGCGCTTTTATTCTTTTAATCATTGGAAAATACCAATTAGTGGTGGGGGCATTAGGAAACCTAGATTTGGGCATTATTGCCGTTTTTATTGCAGGTGCTGCATTTGGGATTTTGTTGTTTGTAAGGCTTATTTCTTGGCTTTTAAATTCGTATCATAATTATGCGATTGCTGTATTAGCAGGGTTTATGATGGGCTCCTTAAATAAAATATGGCCTTGGAAACAAGACCTTGCTTTTGATATTAATAGGCATGGCGAACAATTTGCAACTGTTCAAAAAAATATTACACCCAATCAATACCTCGAAATAACTGGAAATTCTCCTCATATTATGCATGCTATTCTATTTATGGCTGTAGGGTTTTTTATTGTGGTTGTGATTGAAAAAATTGCACTAAGCCTAAAAAAATAAAAGATGGCTAACCAATACGGTTTAATCGGTTATCCACTGGGACACTCCTTTTCAAAAAAATACTTTGAAGAAAAATTCGGCAAACTGCAATCCTCAGATGCATATAGTTTGTTTGAGATGAAAAAATTGGCGGAGTTTTCAACATTAATTAATACTCAAAAATTAAGCGGGTTAAACGTAACAATACCATACAAACAAGAAATAATAGAGCATCTTTCTACGCTAGACAGGTCTGCAAAATTGGTTGGTGCAGTAAATGTAATTAAGATCAAAGGCACTGACTTAGAAGGCTATAACACCGATTATCCAGCATTTAAAGAAACTCTTAAAAAATGGCTGGATAATACCAATATTAAAGCATTGGTTTTGGGTACGGGTGGTGCCAGTAAAGCGGTTATCGCAGCACTGCAAGATTTAAAAATTCAGAGCCAACTGGTTTCAAGAAATGCGTCAGAAAAAGCCATTTCTTATGAAGAGTTAGCGAACAATTCTAACTTTTTAAGTGATTACAAATTAGTAATTAATACTACCCCTCTTGGAACATCTCCAAAAATTGACTCCAAACCAGAAATTCCTTATCAGTTGCTTACCCCCTCTCATTATCTGTACGACCTAGTTTATAATCCAGAAAAAACACAATTTTTAAAGGAAGGTGAAAAACGGGGGAGCCATATTAAAAATGGGTTAGAAATGCTTGCTTTACAAGCAGAGTTAGCGTGGGAAATATGGAATTCATAATTATTGTCTTCTTTGTGTAACTTAGTGTTTTCTCCGTGTTGCTCTGTGAAATAGCTCTTACACAGAGCAACACAAAGAGTAACAGAGTTGCACAAAGTAAAGAATATGATTGAAGATGATATCTCAAGAAAAATTATTGGGTGTGCTATTGAAGTTCACAAGCAGCTTGGGCCTGGATTATTGGAATCAGCTTATCAAGAGTGTTTGTACTATGAACTTGTTTTAGCTGGATTAAATGTTCGTAAAGAAAAACCGATGCCAGTAGTTTACAAAGAAGTCAAGCTAGACCATGGATATAGAATAGATTTACTAGTAGAAGAAAAAGTTGTAATTGAAATAAAAACTGTAGAGGCATTAAATGATGTCCATACTGCACAAGTTCTAACATATCTAAAACTAGGTAACTACAAATTAGGTTTACTTTTAAACTTCCACACTTCTATTCTTAAGAATGGAATTAAAAGACTTATAAACTAAATTTTAAATGCCTTTTGAACTAACAAGTAATTTTGAACCCACTGGAGATCAACCCCAGGCAATAGAAGAATTAGTCGATGGTATTAATCGAAACGAATCCGCCCAAACACTTTTGGGTGTTACAGGTTCGGGTAAAACGTTTACAGTTGCAAATGTTATCCAGCAGGTTCAAAAACCAACACTCATACTTAGCCATAATAAAACACTCGCAGCTCAACTTTATGGTGAGTTCAAGCAGTTTTTCCCAAATAACGCAGTTGAGTATTTTATCTCTTATTACGATTACTACCAACCCGAAGCTTTCATTCCAACATCTGGGCTCTACATCGAAAAAGACCTTTCTATAAACGAAGAAATTGAAAAGCTGCGTTTACACACCACTTCCGCCCTTTTAAGTGGCAGAAAGGATATTATTGTGGTAGCATCTGTATCGTGTATTTATGGTATTGGCAATCCAGAAGAGTTTGGTAATAATGTGATTGAATTAACCGTAGGTCAAAAAATAACTCGAAATAGCCTCTTATATTCATTCGTAGACATTTTATACAGTCGTACGGAAGTTGAATTTAAAAGAGGAACATTTCGAGTTAAAGGTGATACTGTTGATTTATTTGTTGCTTATGGCGACTTCGCCTTTCGCATTGTTTTTTATGGTGATGAAATTGAAGAGCTCCAAACCATTGATCCACTAACCGGTAAACGAATTACCCAAGAAACCAAGATTACGGTTTATCCTGCAAATTTATTTGTTACCGATAGAGATTCGCTGCCTATGATCATCAATCAAATTCAAGATGATATGATGGCACAAGTCGCTTATTTTGAAGAAGATGGAAGGGTACTAGAAGCTAAACGCTTAAAAGAACGAACCGAATTTGATATAGAAATGATGCGAGAGCTGGGGTACTGCCCTGGTGTGGAAAATTACTCCCGTTATTTTGATAAAAGAGAGGTAGGTGCTCGGCCTTTCTGCCTGTTAGATTATTTTCCAGAGGACTTTTTAATGGTAATTGACGAAAGTCATGCAACGCTTCCTCAAGTCAGGGCCATGTGGGGTGGTGATAGATCACGAAAAGTAAATTTGGTGGAATATGGTTTTAGGCTATCTGCTGCTTTGGACAACCGGCCTTTAACCTTTAGCGAGTTTCAGTCTTTACAAAATCAAACCATTTATGTAAGTGCAACACCTGCTGACTTTGAGTTAGAAGCATCAGAAGGTGTTATTGTTGAGCAATTAATTAGGCCTACAGGCCTGTTAGATCCTAAGATTGATGTACGACCAAGTATTAACCAAATTGATGATTTATTAGATGAAGTTGACAAGCGTGTTGAGCTTAAGGAACGCGTTCTCATCACTACATTAACCAAGCGAATGGCCGAAGAATTAACAAAATTTTTATCTAGAGCCAATATCAAGTGTAGATATATTCACTCAGAAGTAGATACCCTAGAAAGAGTAGAAATTTTAAGAGAACTAAGACTTGGTGTTTTTGATGTGCTCGTAGGCGTTAACTTATTAAGAGAAGGACTTGATTTACCAGAAGTTTCATTGGTAGCCATTTTAGATGCTGACAAAGAAGGCTTTCTACGAAATGTACGTTCACTTGTGCAAACCATTGGTAGGGCGGCTAGAAACTCCAATGGCAGAGTTATTATGTATGCCGATAAAATAACGAATTCGATGCAGATTGCTATTGATGAAACCGATAGAAGAAGAAAAATTCAAATGGATTATAACTTGGAAAACGGCATAACTCCAACTACCATCCTAAAATCGAAAGAAGCTATACAAACACTTACTAAAACCCCTGACGATAGAAAATACTATGTTGAACCTGAGCGAACTTCGTTGGCTGCCGACCCTGTAATGGCCTATATGAGTAAGCCTGAAATTGAAAAGCAAATAAAACAAACTCAGAAGAACATGGAAAAGGCTGCCAAAGATTTAGACTTTATTATTGCAGCTAAATTTAGGGATGAACTGGTGGAGTTAAAAGAACTTCTGAAAAAAGCTAAGTAGAAAGCGCACCTTCCTATTTTCGTCAAATCCTAATTTTGCCTTTTATATAAATTTTTAGTTGCAGCTGCAACCAATTCCATAGTTTTGCGCAAAATTATTCTTGATGAGCAATCCATTAGAAACAGATAACAATATTTTGCCATGGCTGGGTAGATCTATGAAACTAACCGGCTATTATATGGCTGATACATTTAAGGCAAATGGTATTGAACTTACAAGGCCTCAATTAGTATTGCTTATTATTTTAATGAAGAATGATGATCAACCACAGAACAGTTTAGCTTTTTTAACCAATAGAGACAAGGCTTCGCTTGCCAGACTTATTGATACGATGGAAAAGAAAAATTTGGTAGAACGCCTGATAGATAAAAATGACAAGCGAGTGAAGCATGTTAGGCTAACAGAAAATGGAAGAAAAACATTGATTAAAGCAATTCCAGTTTTAGAAGATGTTAACCATGCTATACAAAGTGGGATACAAAAAGCTGATATTGAAACAGCCATTGAGGTATTAAAAAAAATTGTGACAAATATTAAATCAGCTACACTTATACAAGCGTAGAACATCATTATTAATTATGAGAAAATACATCACCATTGCCATATCCATTATTTTATTAGGAGGCAGTTATTATATAGCAAAAGGGTTAGTAGCTAATAAAAAGAAACGAAAACCGGCCTCTGAAAAAGTTGTGCAGTCGGTTTTTGTGGAAAAAGTGAAAAATGGAGCTATTCCAATCCAAATAATTGAAAGTGGCCGATTAGTAGCAAAAAACAAAATCGAAATCTATTCGGAGGTTCAGGGTATTATGGAACCAACCACAAAAGAATTTAAGCCTGGTGCGTTGTATAACAAAGGTGAGGTGCTCGTTAAAATTAGAAATAACGATTATTACGCTAACCTACAAGCTCAAAAAAGCACCTTGCAAAATTTGATTACCAGTGTGCTCCCCGATTTAAGATTAGATTACCCAGAAGCTTATGACAAATGGGTTAACTACCTCCAAAGTTTTGATATGTCTAAGCCAATCGGAAAATTGCCGGCAACATCTTCTGATAAGGAAAAATATTTTATTACAAGTAAGAATATTTATACCACCTATTATAACACCAAAAACCTTGAAATCATTTTTCAGAAGTACACATTACGTGCACCCTTTAAAGGCATTTTAACCGAAGGGACAGTTACCCCCGGAACCGTTGTAAGACCAGGACAAAAACTAGGCGAATTTATAGACCCAAACGTATATGAGCTCGAAGTCGCCATTAAAAAATCTCAAATGGCCTCTCTAAAAGTTGGGCAAAAAGTTCGAGTTAAAAGCCCAAATCTTGGCGATCAAAGTTGGGATGGAAAAATTATTCGCATTAACGGAAAAATTGATACGGGGTCGCAAACAGTTAAAGTATTTATACAAATAAATAGCAGCGAACTGCGCGAAGGAATGTATATGGAAGCAAACATTACAGGTAGCCCAATACAAAATGCCTATGAAATTCCTAGTGGGATTCTGATTGATGGTAAAATGCTTTATGTAGTAAAAGACCAAAAACTTGAAATTGTAAGCGTGAATGTATTACATAAAAAAGAAAATTCGGTAGTGATTCGTGGCTTGCAAGACGACATACAATTGGTCATCAAGTCAATAGCAGGAGCTTATGCAGGCATGGAAGTTTTAATTGCTGAATAAAAATTATGAAGAAAGTAATCTCTCACTTTATAAAATATCCAGCTGCGGCAAATGTAGCAATTCTTGCTTTTTTTGTGCTAGGTATTGCTGGGATGTTCTCATTGAAGTCGTCCTTTTTCCCTTTAAATGAATCGAGGGTAGTAAACATCACAGTGGCCTACCCCGGAGCTTCTCCGCAAGAAATGGAGGAAGGTATTGTGCTTAAAATTGAAGATAATATTAGAGGCCTTATTGGTATAGATCGGTTCACATCCACTTCTTCCGAAAATTCGGCTTCCGTTACTGTTGAAATCTTAAAAGGCTATAATGTAGATGTAGTGCTGGCAGATATAAAAAATGCGGTTGACAAGGTGCCTTCCTTTCCGGTAGGAATGGAGCCCCCTGTAATTTCAAAAAACATATTTAGATCAGAAGCGGTTTCGTTTGCCGTTAGTGGAAAAAACATTTCGCTGGTTTCCTTAAAAAAGATCGCTCGAGATGTGGAGACCGATTTGAGAGGAATCGAAGGCATTTCACAAGTAGCAGTATCTGGGTATCCAGATGAAGAAATTGAAATTGCCGTAAACGAAGATAAATTAAGAGCCTATAACCTTACCTTTCAAGAAGTAGCACAGGCGGTTTCGGCCAATAATATTTTAGTTACAGGCGGTTCTATCAAAACAAGCAAAGAGGAGTATTTAATTAGAGTACGAAACCGTGCGTATCATGGTGAAGACTTAGATTTTTTAATTGTAAAAGCGGAAGCTTCTGGTAATACTGTTAGACTAAAAGACGTTGCAACCGTTCAGGATCGTTGGTCAGAAAACCCAAATAGGTCCTATTATAATGGTGAACCCTCCGTACGAATTCAAGTAAATACCACCAATTCGGAAGATCTATTAACAGTGGCTGCGAGTACAAGGGCTTATATTGAAGAATTTAATGCCACCCACGATAATGTTCATTTAAGCATTACAAGAGATGCCTCTATTACTATTGAGCAGCGTACAAAATTATTAATGAAAAATGCCGTTAGCGGTTTATTGCTGGTGCTCTTTTTTCTAGCCTTGTTTCTAAAACCACGACTTGCTTTTTGGGTTGCATTTGGATTGCCTATATCCTTTTTGGGTATGTTTATTTTTGCAGGCTTTTTTGGTATCACCATCAATGTGTTATCTCTTTTCGGGATGATTATTGTGATAGGTATATTGGTGGATGATGGAATTGTAATTGCAGAAAACATCTATCATCATCACGAAAAAGGTAAATCTCCCATAAAAGCTGCTATCGATGGCACGTTGGAGGTAATGCCCGCCATTACTTCAGCAATTATTACTACCATCATAGCTTTTTCTACCTTTTTCTTTTTAGATGGTAGAATAGGCGATTTTTTTGGAGAGGTAGCTATCATTGTAATTTTAACACTTAGTGTTTCGCTCATAGAGGCCTTTACTATTTTACCTGCCCATGTAGCCCATTCAAAGGCCATTACTAGCAGTCAAAAATCGTATTGGTTCAATAAAATGGGTGATAATTTTATGAACTGGATGAGGGATAAAATTTATACACCTTACTTAACTTTTTTCTTAAAAAACAAGCTACTAGGCTTTGCCATCCCTACCGCATTACTGATCTTAACTCTTGGGTCTATGGGAGCTGGAATTATCAGGTTTACTTTCTTTCCTTCGATTGCGAGTGATCGAATTACCGTTACATTAAAAATGCCACAAGGTACCAACGAGCTTATTACAGATTCGCTCATCACCCATATAGAATCAATTGCTTGGCAAGTAAATGATGAGTTTGCAGATCGGCAATCTGGTGATGAAGATATTATTCAAAATATAATCAAAAATGTAGGGCCAGGTACAGCTAATGCTTCTTTACAAATAAATCTATTACCCGGAGAAAATCGAGACATTGCTGCATTTGAAATATCAACTGCCATCAATGATAAAGTAGGCCCCATATATGGAGCTGAAAGTGTAGAGTTTGGCTCTGGAGGAAATTTTGGTGGTAAGCCCGTTTCCATTTCTCTGATAAGTGAAAATACGAAAGAATTAAAAGCAGCAAAAGAATACCTAAAAGGCGAGCTCAAGAAAAACCCCTTATTAAAAGATATTTCTGATAATGATCCGGAAGGAATTAAAGAAATTGAAATTAAACTGAAAGATAATGCCCAAGCAATGGGTTTTCAACTCAATAATGTGATCAGCCAAGTACGCAGTGGATTTTTTGGGCTACAAGTACAACGCTTTATGCGGGGCAGAGATGAAATTAGAGTTTGGGTAAGGTACGAACGCGAAGAACGATCATCTATCAAAAAATTAGATGATATGCGAATTGTAAGTCCAACAGGTATAAGAGTTCCATTCAACGAAATCGCCACGTATGAAATATCAAGAGGAGAAATTTCCATCAATCATTTAGATGGTAAAAGGGAAACGCGCATTGATGGAGATCTAAAAAATGCCAGTTCAAGTGCCACTGAAATGATGGCTGAGATTAAAGCAGAATTTTTACCCATTATGAAGTCGAGATACCCAAGCGTGGACACCCAATTTGAAGGTCAAAATAGAGAAGCCAATAAAACTACGGGTTCCGCAGGAGCGGTGCTACCAATTATTGTCTTTTTAATTTTTGTAGTAATTGCATTTACATTTAGGTCGTTTAGTCAGCCGTTATTACTGCTACTAATGATTCCATTTAGTTTAATTGGGGTTGCTTGGGGGCATTGGCTTCACGGGTTCTCTATCAACATATTATCTTTTTTAGGCATCATTGCATTAATCGGAATTGTGGTAAATGATGGCCTCGTACTTATTGGTAAATTTAATGGGTATTTAAAAGACGGAATGTCCTATGATGAAGCCTTGCTAAGTGCAGGTAAATCTAGATTTAGGGCCATCTTTTTAACATCCATTACTACCGTGGCTGGCTTGGCTCCATTAATTTTTGAAACAAGTCGGCAGGCACAATTTTTAATTCCTATGGCCATAGCTATTGCCTATGGTATTATTATGGCTACGGTACTTACCTTGGTTATGCTGCCGCTTATGCTCTCAGCTGGCAATAATGCTAAGGTGTATTTTCAATGGCTAATTAAGGGCATTAAACCTTCTCGCGAAGAAGTAGAGAGAGCAATTATAGAACAAAAATCAGAACATCATGACTTTTAAAAGTTCAATCATACTACTCCTTTTATCAATCACTGCTTTTGCACCGTTAATGGGACAAGACCTATTGACCAAAAGTGATGTAGTAGCTTTAGCGTTAGAATATAATTTTGACATACAAACTGCCAATAATAATGTTGATATAGCCGTAAATAATGCATCAACTTTAAACAGTGGCTATTTACCAACCTTATCATCTAATGGTAGTGTCAACTACTCCGTTACCGATTCTGAAAACACCTTACAAAGTGGCGAAGTACAAACTCCATCTGGGGTAAAGACAATGAGAATAAGTGGTTCAGCAGGAATTAACTATACCCTTTTTGATGGGATGGGAAGGGAATACAATTTAAAAAAACTTAGGGAGAATTATAATTTAAGCGAACTGCAAGCGCGCTTGGTAATTGAGAACTCCGTTTTAAATATTTTTAATGTGTATTACGAAATTGCGAGGTTAACTGAGAATGTAAATACCCAAAAGCAAACATTGAATATTTCTCGTGAACGTTGGACGCGCGAAAAGTACAGTTTTGAATATGCTCAAAACCTAAGGCTTGATGTGCTTAATGCCGAAGTAGATTATAATAATGATAGCATTAATTATTTAACATTGATTCAACAATTAAATAATGAGAAAACCAATCTAAATCTACTTTTAGGAAGAGATGTAAATACTGTATATACTGTGGACACAACTCTTAAATACGCAGTTGGTTTGGATCGAGAAGCTTTGATGCAACAAGCCAGAAAGAATAATGTAAACATTTTACAAGAGCAAGGTGCCATCCGAAATGCAGAATATGACCTTAAAATAACAGGTGCTAACTCCATTCCAAAAATTGGGATTAGCGCTGCCTATAATTACTCTCATAACAATCTTGGCGAAACCGCCTATTTTAATACAAGCACCCAATGGGGCCCCGTTTTAGGCGCCAATTTAAGTTGGAATATTTTTGATGGCGGGCTTACCAACACACGAAAGCAAAATGCTAAAATATTACTGGAAAACCAGCAAATAAGCATGCAACAAACCCAATTAAGTATTGAGCGCAATGTAAGTAATGCATGGAACATTTATCAAACAGCCCTATTTGTTCTTGAAGCTGAAAAGAAAAATTTGGAAACCAATCAACACAACTTTGACAGAACAAAAGAGCAGCACGCACTTGGCCAGATAACTTCGATTGAGTTTAGACAAGCACAGTTAAACCTTGTTAATGCAAGCCTTAACTATAACCAAGCGAAATATAGTGCCAAGATTGCAGAACTAGCTTTGTTGCAGTTAAGTGGCGATCTAATTGAGGCTGAATTTTAAGAGCACCAAATGATTGTTCTCACAATGAGTTTAACTTCTGTTTAACTACAATTTTGATCTTGGTAAATCAGTCCAATAACAGGTGGTAATATAGAAATATTGGGTGAAAGAACTCAAAAGCTTCCCTTTATGTTCTTATGACAAATCTAATTCTATGCAAAAAAATAATCATGTGCTTTATGTAATTGTAATAGCTCAATTTCTTTGCACATCGCTTTGGTTTGCCAGTAATGCAGTAATGCCCGATTTAATTCAGGCATTTAACCTCCCAAAGTCAGCGCTAGGCAATCTTACTTCTGCTGTACAATTTGGTTTTATCATTGGCACATTGCTCTTTGCATTTTTCACCATATCAGATCGATATTCCCCCTCCAAGGTGTTTTTTGTTTCTGCACTTCTAGGTGGAGCCGCTAACTTATCAACAACAATGGCAGGAGCTAATTTTGAGCTATTACTTACCACCCGGTTTTTAACAGGCTTTTTCCTTGCCGGGATTTATCCTGTTGGAATGAAAATTGCGGCTGATTATCATAATAAAGGGCTTGGTAAGGCCCTGGGCTATTTGGTTGGAGCACTTGTTCTTGGCACCGCTTTCCCACATTTATTAAAAGCCTTTACTTCCGAACTTCCATGGAAGTATGTGCTCTATTTCACTTCTTTGCTGTCACTAGTTGGAGGACTTGGCATGGTTCTATTCGTATCAAATGGCCCCTATAGAAAGATGAGCCAGGCAATGGATTTTAAAGGTGTATTTAAAGTGTTTCAAGACAAGAAGTTTAGAACAGCCGCCATCGGATATTTTGGACATATGTGGGAGCTTTATGCCTTTTGGGCATTTGTCCCTTTTATGCTAGCTACCTATCTTCATCAAAATCAATTTACACAGTTTAACATTCCTCTACTATCATTCTCAATTATTGGCATTGGTGGAGTCTCCTGCGTAATAGGCGGTTATATATCGCAGCATATTGGAAGTAGAAATACGGCCCTCTATGCATTGGCCATTTCAGCAATATGCTGCTTGGTTTCTCCTTTTGCCTTTAATTGGGTACCCATTTTGTTTCTGTTATTCCTATTTATCTGGGGAATTTCTGTCGTGGCCGACTCGCCCCAATTTTCTTCTTTGGTAGCAGAAAACGCTTCGGACGATTTAAAAGGAACAGCACTCACGATTGTTAATTCCATTGGTTTTGCCATAACCATTAGTAGCATTCAACTAATTAGTTGGCTTTCACAAATAATGGATCCAACAAAGGTGTATTTGTTCCTTTCCTTAGGCCCATTAATAGGCTTATTTGTAATGCACAAGAACAAAAATCAACAAGTTAAACAAGAGGTTTAGATTTAACCCGCTTTATGCATTAGAACTTTGTAGTGAGGAGTTAAACAGCAATAAATCAGGGAGTTTTATTGGTTTCAGCATAGCATCGCTATGGTTAAATCAAAAAACTCAACGAAGTTTCTGATTTGCAGCTGTTTAGCTACGGAATAGATTTTCTAATGCATAAAACGGGTTTAATCTGTTTTCGCAAATAGAATTTGTTAAATTGCGCCATTATGAAACAACTATTTTATACCATTACCGCTGTGGCTCTCCTAATATCTTGCCAGCCAAAGCAAGCTGACCAAAATATACATATTAGAAATACGATGGCCACCATATATGTGCAACAAGCACCAGAGTACATTGCTTTAGCTGAACAGGCATATGCCGCGGCCCGGTTATCATTGGACAACCAATTTACAATGGCAGTAAAGCCTTTAGCGGTAGTACTGGATATTGATGAAACAGTTTTGGACAACAGTCCTTATCAAGCCAAACAAATTTTAGAAAATTTCAATTACCCAGATCACTGGGATGACTGGATCAATAAAGAAAATGCACAACCAGTTCCAGGTTCACTTGATTTTTTACAGTATGCAGATTCCAAAGGAATCGTGATTTATTATATCTCTAATAGGAAACAAAAATACCTGAAAGCTACCATTAATAACCTGAATAAATTTGGTTATCCCCAAGTAGATAGTACCCATATTATGCTGCGAACTTCTACAAATAGTAAAGAAGAACGCAGACAAAAAGTGGTGAACCAAGGGTTGGAAATTGCCCTATTGATTGGTGATAATTTAGATGACATGAGTGCTGAATTTGAAGTTGAAGATGCTGATAAACGAAAAGAAGCAACCTATGCTAACCAAGCTAAATTCGGAACAAAATACATTGTACTACCAAACCCAACTTATGGCAAATGGGTTCAAAATGGAGGTTTTTACAACGCTAATTTAGATCAGGACTCATTGGCTGCTGCCTCTCTTAAAGGATTCTAATATGAACTCAAAAAAGTTACAAGAAAAAGCTCGTGAGTTAAATTTAAATAAAATTGATAGGCATATTTTCATTTGTGCTGATCCTTCGGATGCAAAATGTTGTTCGAAAAGGAAAGGATTGGAATCTTGGAAATACCTGAAGAAACGACTCAAAGAATTAAACTTAGCAGGTGAAGGAGGTATTTTTAGAACCAAAGCTAATTGCCTCCGAGTTTGCATGAAAGGGCCAATAGCAGTGGTTTATCCAGAAGGGGTATGGTATCATTCGTGCACACCGGCAGTTTTGGAAAAAATAATACAAGAACATTTGATCCATGGAAAGGTGTTAGATGAGTACGTTTTTTCTTCATAAGAAGCTCCTCTACCTTTCTTGTCATTTAACTATTATTGCTACTGCCTCTAACAATCTCTCAATATGTATAAAATCCTAAAGGATTTAAAAATAGCTATCACTGGCAGCGAGCACAAGTTTACTTCTGGATCTTTAAATAGAGCCATTTTTATGCTTGCCGTACCCATGGTGTTAGAAATGGTGATGGAATCGCTTTTTGCAGTCGTTGATATATACTTTGTATCAAAAGTGAGCACCAACGCAGTTGCTACAATTGGCTTAACCGAATCCGTAATTATGCTGGTTTTTGCCATAGCCATAGGCATTAGCATGGCGGCATCAGCCATGGTGGCACGTAGAATTGGAGAAAATAAACCAGAAGAAGCTGCCAATGCAGCTTGGCAAGCCATACTCATCGGCATTGCTATCTCAGCAGTAATTGGTATATCTGGTTTAGTATACGCTTCTGATATACTTAGGGTAATGGGTGGTTCGGAAGAGTTAATAACAGAAGGCAAAAATTACACGCGATGGATGTTTGGGGGTAATATTACCATAATGCTTCTGTTCTTGATTAATGCTGTATTTAGAGGTGCTGGAGATGCCTCTTTAGCGATGAGAACATTATGGTTGGCCAATGGAATCAATATAATACTCGATCCAATATTAATCCATGGCTTTGGTCCCATTCCAGCTATGGGGGTTGAAGGTGCTGCCATTGCTACTACCATTGGTCGTAGTGTGGGGGTTATGTATCAACTCTATTTTTTGTTTAACCAAAAAAGTGTTGTTTCAATTAGACGACACAATATGGTCGTAAATTTAGAGCTCATTAAAAGACTTCTAAAGGTATCTTTAGGAGGCATTAGCCAATACCTAATTGGAACAGCCAGTTGGATATTTTTAGTCCGCATTTTATCTGTTTTTGGTAGTGAGGTAGTGGCCGGTTATACCATCTCTTTTCGAATAATAATGTTCACAATTTTACCGGCTTGGGGGTTGGCCAATGCAGCAGCAACCTTGGTTGGTCAAAATTTAGGTGCCAATAAACCCGACAGAGCTGAAAGAGCCGTTTGGTTGAGCTCCTATGCCAATTTAATATTTATGGTTTTTGTCTCTATAACTATTTGGTTGTTTGCCTCACCAATAATATCATTTTTTAATGCAGAAGGGCAAGTGCTTGAAACAGGCATTTTATCCTTAAAATATATTTCGGCTGGTTATGTGCTGCTATCCTACGGGATGGTTATGAGCCAAGCGTTTAACGGAGCAGGAGATACAAAAACTCCTACAAAAATCAACTTTATGGTTTACTGGGTTTTTCAGTTACCTCTTGCCTATGTGCTTTCTGTAATGCTAAATTTTGGATCAGAAGGGGTATTTATTACGATGGTAAGTTCAATTTCACTAGCAGCCATTATATTTGTAATATCTTTTAAACAAGGCAAATGGAAGAGCACCAAGATTTAACCATCCATATAAAAGCAGATAAATTAGAATGAAGTTATTTTATTGGTTGGCAAGTGCCTTTTTTGCAATTGCAATTTTTAGTGCCTACCTCTACTTTTCTCAAAGTAAGAAAGCTCCTGTTTCCATAGCAAAAACAGAAATTGCTCCTGAAATCATAACAAAGCCAGAACCCACTATTTTCTATGGGATGGAGGTAGATTCACTCACCATTGTTCATAATACAATCAAGCGGAATCAGAACCTTTCTGACATCTTATCTCCTTATAATGTAAGTAAAGATGCCATTTATGATTTATCGGTTAGCTCAAAGGGGATTTTTAATATTAGAAAAATAGGAGCTAATAAGCCCTACGACCTTATCCATTTTAACGATAGTTTACAAACTGCCAAGGCCATGGTGTACTATCATAACGATATTGACTATGTTATTTTTCATTTAGATGATAGTGTTTATGTGGAAAAAGGGGCTAAGGAAGTTATTACAAGAGAACAAACGGCTACTGGAATAATTTATAAATCATTAGCCGTAACCATGGATGAAATGGGACTTTCTCCCATGTTAACAAACGAAATTGCTGATGTATTTGCTTGGCAAATAGACTTTTTTAGGCTCTATCCAGGAGATAGGTTTAAGGTAGTTTATGAAGAGCAATTAGTGGGTGATAAACAAATTGGAATCAGTGCAATAAAGGCGGCTGTTTTCGAACATAATGGATACAGCAATTATGCCTATTACTATGACCAAGGCACTAGTATTGATTATTTTGATGATGAAGGCAAGAGCTTGCGCAAGGCTTTTTTAAAATACCCTGTACAGTTTAGCCGCATAAGCTCTCGCTACTCAGGCAACCGGTATCATCCAGTTCAAAAACGATATAAAGCACATAGAGGCACTGATTTTGCAGCACCCCGTGGAACCCCAATCCGTAGTGTTGGTGAAGGTGTTGTGGTTGAAGCCAAATATGGAAAATATAATGGTAATTATGTAAAAATTAGACACAACTCTATCTATACCACTCAGTATTTACATATGTCTAAAATTGCGTCTGGGATGAAGCCAGGCACACATGTAAAGCAAGGCCAAACCATTGGCTATGTAGGAGCAACTGGCTTAGCCAGAGGAAACCACGTGTGTTACCGCTTCTGGAAAAGCGGCTATCAAGTAGATGCGTTAAAAGTAAAATTGCCTTCGTCCGAGCCTATTAAAGAAGAACGATTAGCAAATTTTGCAGAGGTGGCTGCAATTTTCAAAGCGAGATTAGACGCACTACCATATCCTATAATAGAAGAGCCCAAAGAAGAAACTGTTGCTTCTATCGGAGTGGGGGAATAAACTATTCTCTTCTAATGGCCTCCACTGAGTCGATTTTAGACACCTTGATTGCAGGTGTATGCCAAACACAACCCCAATAAAACAGCCCACACAGAAATTATAAGCAATGTATTAAGGGGTATATATGGCCTCGAAAGGCATCTTTGTAAAGTGCTTTATACCCAATAATGGAGCCTTAATAGAATGGGACTAAAATAAGTTTCCAGATGAATGGCACTTTATGAAATAAAAATCTTGGACTGCCGTTAAACCTTTATATGCAAGGCAAGTCTTAGTAATAAGTTCTTCATATAATTAGGTTAGGTTAAGTTACAAAAGGCTCCAGCTGGAGCCTTTTGTTTTGCTAGCAATCTTCTAACTCACATTCCTCATTTTCATATTCAATTTCCACCGTAATATGATCTATCAAATACTGCTTCCCTAAATTTCTGATCGCTTTTTTTACTTCAATAATATCATTGGGCTTCAGCATTTTACTAACCACAATGTGCATCGTAAATACAACCTTTTCACCATCAATCGACCATAAATGAGTATCGTGAACAGATAATATTTGAGGTAATTTAACAACCTTTTCTACTACTTCCTGTTCATTTATATGATCAGGCTTTGCCTGAAGAAAAATACGAACTGTGGTTATAAAGTTTTTGAAAACATTATAGAATATAAACATGGTAAACCCAACGGATAGAAGCGCATCAATAATGGGTGCCTCCCAAAATTTCATAATGATACTGCCCATTAAAACAGCAACCCACCCTAGTACATCTTCCATTAAATGCCAACTAACTACTTTTTCATTTTGCGATTTCCCCGACCTCATTTTTAAAACTGCCGCGCCATTAAAAAACACCCCTCCAATAGCCAACAAAATCATGCCATTGGCATCAGGCTGTACAGGATTAAAAAGTCTTGGAATGGCTTCATACAGAATAAAAACTGAACCTAGCATAAGAATAAGTGCATTAATAAATGCTGCTAAAAGCGAAAACCGCCCATAACCATAAGAGTATCTCTTATCTCGTTTTTTTTTCGAAAATTTATCTAAAAACCAGGCAATACCAAGTGCCATCGTATCGCCTAAATCATGAAGTGCATCTGAAAGTATGGCAATGCTATTGGTGTAAAAACCACCTATAATTTCGATGATGGTAAATATGAAATTTAGCCAAAAGGCTACTTTTATATTATTGGTAGAATGATGATGGTGATCGTGTCCCATTTTAATTCATTACTCTTAAACTTGACTTCAAGTTAGTTAGTTTTAAACTTTGACGATGGTTGGAAGGCACTTTTTTTAGACCAAAATTAGCCTTCTTCTAATATCTCTTCTGATTTTAATTGTTTGTCGTAAAGCTCTTTATAAGATCCTTTTTTAGCAATCAACTCTTCGTGCGTACCTGTTTCTACAACCTTCCCTTCATCCAACACAACTATTGTATTCGCCAGCTTGGCAGAAGACACCCTATGACTAATTATGATAGAGGTTCGCCCCTCCATAATTCGTTTCATACTATTTAAAATAATATGTTCTGTTTTCGTATCAACAGCAGAAAGAGCATCATCCAAAATTAAAATTTTAGGGTCACGGGCAATAGCCCTTGCAATAGAAACTCGTTGTTTTTGGCCACCCGAAAGGGTTATTCCACGCTCTCCTAGTACAGTTTCAAACTGTTTAGGAAACTCCATCAAATTATCATATAAATCAGCATCTTTGGCTGCTTGATGTACTTTTTCGATAGAAATATCACTACTACCAAAAGCAATATTATTGGCTATTGAATCTGAAAACAAAAATACCTCTTGAGGCACATACCCAATTTGAGAGCGCAACCACGCTGGATTGTAATCTTTAATAGATTCATTGTCAATTTTAATTTCACCACTGTTTACATCGAACATACGTGTTAGCAAATTAGCGATAGTGCTTTTCCCAGAGCCTGTAGTACCAATTATGGCCAGCGAATTGCCTTCAGTTACTTCAATGCTAAAATCATTAATTGCCGTAATTCCCGATTCTGGATAAGTAAAACTTACGTTCTCAAATACTATTTTCCCTTTAATATCTGTCGATAGATTTACCTCGCTAATAATATCATTTTTCTCTTCGAGAAATTCATTAATTCTTAGTTGACTGGCCGCAGCCCTTTGGATGATACTCGTTATCCACCCTAAAGCCGTAACAGGCCATGTAAGCATATTTACATAAATAATAAATTCTGCAATGTTACCATAAGTAATAGTGCCGGCTATTACTTCTTTGCCTCCTACATACACTACTAAAATGGTACTTAACCCAACCATAGCCATTATTAAAGGGAAAAATAGTGCATTAACCTGAGTTAACTTTAAAGATTTGTCTTTGTATAAGTTAGATGATTTTGTGAAAGAGTTTAAGGAATCATTCTCTCTTACATACGATTTTAAAACTCTAATTCCTGAAAATGCTTCTTGAACAAATGTAGATAAAGCAGACTGACTTTTTTGAATCTCTTCGGAACGCTTATTTATGATATTATTTACATAGTAAATACTAAACGAAAGTAGTGGTAATGGGACGAGGGCATAAAGGGTTAATTCTACATTAACCGAAAACATATATGGAATGAGAATAAGGAATAAAATAATCAAATTTAGCCCATACATTATGGATGGCCCAAGGTACATTCTCACCCGGCTAACATCTTCTGAAATACGATTCATAATGTCGCCTGTATTATTTTTTCGATAAAAACTAAGCGGTAATGTTTGGTAGTGCTCGTACACCTCATTTTTAAGGTCAAACTCTACCAGCCTAGACATAACTATAATGGTTTGCCGTACAAAAAAAAGAAACAAACCTCTAATTAGCGCCATCGAAAGTATAACCACGGCAAAAATCAAAATGCCAGAAGCGAAGTGATTATAGATGTCGGCTTCCAAGTTTCCCCCTGCAAATAATTTGTATAATGCGATGTTTTCAACAACTAAATCAAGAGAATACCTAACAACTTGAGCTGGCAAAATTTGAAAAATAATGGTTAGGATAGTAAACACTATTCCTAAGAGAAGGCGGTACTTATACCGTAACAAATATTTATTTAAATGACTAAGCTCTTTCAATGTTTAGCGGTTGTATAAGTAAAGTCAAAACACTGATTAATTACTGGGTTAAATCAACTATTTTTGCATTTGAAAATGCATATGCGTTTTGATTGAAACACAAAACTAGTATAAATTAATTAACCAGTAGTAAAGAAATGTCGGTAGTAAAAGAAATAGAAAATCCTGTTTCCGAATCAATCTTTGAAAAGGTTGGCACAATGGGGCACGAACAAGTGGTTTTTTGCAATGACGAAGCCACAGGGCTTAAAGCAATTATTGCGATTCATAATACAGTTTTAGGACCTGCCTTAGGCGGCACACGCATGTGGAATTATAGTTCTGAACAAGAAGCAGTAACGGATGTGTTGCGCTTGTCTAGAGGAATGACTTATAAAGCAGCTATCAGTGGATTAAATCTTGGTGGTGGTAAAGCCGTTATTATTGGCGATGCTGGAAAATTAAAAAACGAAGCTTTTATGCGAAGGTTCGGTCGTTTTGTTGATAGCTTAGGTGGGCGCTATATTACTGCCGAAGATGTAAACATGAAAACCAAAGATATGGAATATGTACACATGGAAACTGACCATGTAACTGGTATTCCAGAATCTATGGGTGGTAGTGGAGACCCTTCTCCAGTAACTGCCTATGGAGTTTATATGGGAGTAAAAGCTTCGGCAAATAAAGTATTTGGATCTGATAGTTTAAGTGGCAAAAAAGTTGCCGTACAAGGTGTAGGTCAAGTGGGCATGTTTTTAACAGAACATTTAGTTAAAGAAGGTGCCAAAGTGTTTATCACAGATATAAACGAAACCAAGCTTAAGCAAGTAGCAAAAAATACAGGTGCGGAAATAGTTGGTGCCGATGAAATTTATGATTTAGATGTTGATATCTATTCTCCTTGTGCATTAGGCGCCACTGTTGATGACGATACAATTCCTCGGCTAAAAGCAAAAATTATAGCAGGTGGAGCTAACAATCAACTAAAAGATGAAAAAAGGCACGGTTATATGCTTTTAGATTATGGTATAACCTACGCACCAGATTTTTTAATTAATGCGGGTGGACTGATCAATGTAGGAGCTGAGTATTATGGTAACTATAACAGAGAAAACAGTTTAAAACAGACTGAAGGAATCTACAATACGTGTATGAATATTTTTGATTTAGCAATTGATGAAAAAATATCAACACAAGAAGCCGCTATTAAAATGGCAGAACAAAGGATTGAATCAATTGGGAAAGTAAAATTATCTTATTAACAAATTAATAAATAAGGTAGTTACATTCTAGTAATTGCTTTATTTTCGTTCTTTATTTATTTATAATGCTTAACAGACGCACACTTAGGATTAAAGCCATGCAAAGTTTATTTGCATACAAACATTGCAAAAAAGCAAATTATAACCTGGCTCTTAATCAGCTTCACGATGCTTTTTCGCCTGATCTCAACTCCATGGAGGTGCAAGATAAAAAGTTGCTCAAAGAGCAAGACAAAGAAGCTATCCAACTATATAAAAAGCATTATAAATCAAAGGAATCCAATGTTTTTGAAGGAAGTGTAGATATAATAAACGAAGAAGTAATGAGTGCTATCTCTTATTATTATTCTATGCTAGATAAAGACAAAAGATCTTTAAAAGAGGAAATGCTAAAAGGTGTAAATCAGCTTTTAGAACAATATTCTTGGGGTCTAAATTTACCTGTTGTACTTTCAAAAATGGCAGCCAAAGAAAAGCCAAAGAAAGGAACACCTCCTTATGACAATTTTGTAAACAATAAGGTCCTTGTTACTCTTTTTACTAACAAAGAATTAGAAACGGCCATCATTAAAAGTTCCTATTCCTGGGATGCCCATTCTGATGACCTCAGAACATGGCTTAAAAAAATCATCATCCCTAACGAACAGTTTGAGGCCTATTTGAGATTAGAAAACCCAACATTTGAGCAAGATAAAGAAATTGTACAATTTCTAATAAAATCAATTTTCTTCAAAAACGATACCATTAACGACTTTTTTGAAATGGTTGATTTGCGCTGGTCAGAAAACAAACCAATCTTAAAAAGTTTACTTACTAAAACGATAAAATCCGTAGAAGAAAATCAACCCTTCAGCTTATTAGAGCTTTCATATAATTGGGAAGAAGATTTAGAGTTTTTTAAAACCATTTACAATACAACTTTAGCCCATGAAGATACGTATGAAGAGTTAATAGCTACTAAATCTAAAAACTGGGATATTGACAGAATAGCTTCAACAGATCTAGTTATGTTAGAAATGGCCATTCAAGAAATGATCCATTTCCCTTCTATTCCTGTTAAAGTTACAATTAACGAATACATTGAAATATCTAAGAGGTATAGTACCCCTAAAAGCAAGCAGTTTGTAAATGGTGTTTTAGATGTAATTGCAGTAGATTTGCAAAAGGAAGGTGTAATTAAAAAGAGTGGAAGAGGATTAATTGATAATAAATAATAGAACTATGAGCAGAAAATCAAATTCATTATTTACTTTTTTATTAGGAGCTGCAGCAGGTACTGCATTAGGAATCTTATTCGCTCCAGATAAAGGGTCTAGCACAAGAAATAAACTATCGTACAACCTCGATAAATACAAAGCTACACTTGAAGAAATGATTGATGAGCTAATTGAAAATTCCGATGAACCAATTAGTCAAGCAAAATCAAAAGGTGAAAAGGTTGTAAACGATGCCAAAGAAAAGGCAGAGCAATTATTGGCTGATGTTGATGAACTTATTGGTCAAATTAAGGATGAAGAATAATAATTAATAAATATAAATTAAAGATGAAAACAATAGCATTAAAAGCAATAGTACTAGCGTTACTAGTAGGCGGAATCTCTGCTTGCGGAAATGGCGATTCTGAGAAGAAAATAGCTGCATTAGAAAGCAGATTGGCAGAAATGGAAGCAGGAAAAACAGCAACTCCTAATCCAACGGCTACGGCAGCCACAAAAACTCCAGATGTAAAACCAGAAGGGCCAATTCCTTCTTTTGAGTGGACTGGCACCGAGCACGATTTTGGAACAATCAATGAAGATGATGTAGTGGATCATACATACACTTTTAAAAATACAGGAGAAGCTCCTCTTATCATTGAAAACGTTCGCCCCTCTTGTGGATGTACTGCTCCTAATTGGACTAAAACTCCGATACCAGTAGGTGGCGAAGGGTTTATCGATGTTAAATTTGATAGCAAAGGAAAGAAAAATGCCAATAATAAAACGGTAACTGTAACGGCTAATACATGGCCTAAACAAACTGTTTTAAGGTTTAAGGCATTTGTAACTCCAAAAGCCCAATAAGCTCCTACTACATGTTTTTACAAGTATTAGCTCAAGCAACTACTCCACAAGGTGGAGGAGGGTACACTCAAATAATATTTTTTGTTGGTATAGCTGTTGTGTTTTATTTCTTTATGATTAGACCACAGCAGAAAAAACAAAAGGACCAAAAGAAATTTTTAGAGGAAATTAAAAAAGGAGATGCTGTTGTAACTATTGGAGGGCTTCATGGCAAGGTGCACTCTCTTGATGATGCAACCATCACTCTAGAGGTTGATAAAGGAACAAAAATGGTATACGAAAGATCATCCATTTCTTTAGAAGCAAGTAATAAAAAATAATCATTATTGAAAAAGTATTTAGCCGTACTTAAGCAATTTCTAAGGTTTCAAAAACCAGACAGCCTAAAGGTAGTAGTGTATTGTATTTTTACAGCTGCTACCTTTTGGCTTTTTAGTGCGCTAAATAAAGAGTATGATACTTCCGTAAAATATCCAGTTGAATGGAGTTTTGATAAGGATAAATACATTATAATTGAAGAACTTCCAGAAAACATTCAAATGAATGTTAGTGGATTGGGCTGGAGTTTATTAAGAGCCAATTCTGGCTTGGGTCTTGTGCCATTATCATTACGTCTTTCAGACCCCTCTAAAAATAAAAGCCTTCCAGGCACTTTTTTTTCTAACCAAGTGGCAGAAGCCCTCGATGAAGTACAGCTTAACTACATTATTGAAGACTCTTTGCTCTTCAATATCGATGTAAGATCAACCCAGTCGTTTCCAATATATATAGATAGCACAAACATTGAGTTAGATGAAGGATATCGAATTACCTCCGCAATAGGCTATGATGTAGAATTAATTGAGATTGAAGGCCCTAAAAACGTGTTGGAAAACATGCAAAAAGATACTTTTTTAGTTTTTGTAATTGAAACCAACATTGATAGTGATTTTGACAACGAAGTTCCTTTTCAACTTGAATACCCAGACCTCATGCGAGCTACTCCTCAAACGGTGAAGGTTAATTTTGAAGTTGATAAATTTATTGCCCAATCAATTGAATTGCCCATTTCATATTCAAATACAGAAAGTATTCAAAACATCTTTTTTAAAGATTCATTAGTTACCGTTCATTATGTGGTACAAGAAGATTTTAAAGATTCCATTTCAGCAGAAGTACTCTTTGTAGAAGCAGATTTTAGCACTTTTAATAATGCCGATTCCACCTTAACATTAAAACTTAATTCAGCAACAGACCTTGTGCTTGACTCCTATTTTAATTTTCCGCAAATAAAAGTTCATTATAATGAGTAAGCCACTTTCTGTTGGCATTACAGGTGGTATTGGTTCTGGAAAAACACTAATTACCAAATTATTCTCTCTTCTCAACGTACCAATCTATTATGCAGATGATAGAGCCAAAACACTTATGAATACCCTGTTAAAGGATTCTATTATAGATCTGTTTGGGGAAGAAAGCTATTTCAATGGAAAATTAAATCGTACATATATCGCATCAAAGGTGTTTTCCAACAATTCAGCATTAACTAAATTAAACGCCATTGTGCACCCCGCAGTTGCGATCGATTTCGACAATTGGTTAGTTGAAAATAAGGAGGCTAAATATGTAATTAAAGAAGCCGCATTATTAATAGAAAGTGGATCCTATAAACAACTAGATAAGCTTATTGTTGTAACGTCTCCTCTAGAATTACGAGTAAATCGGATCAAAACGCGAGATAGTTTTAGGAGTGAAAAAGAAATAAAAAAAATTATTTCAAGCCAATCTTCCGAACAGTCTAAAATTGACCTTGCCGATTACATCATAACTAATAATGAAGAGAACCTGTTAATTCCTCAAGTACTAGAAATTGACAAAAAAATAAGGCAGCACCAATAAAGTACTGCCTTCTGCAATTTGATTAACTCGATCTCCCTATCCTAAGAAATCAATTAATAAACGATTTCTTGAATCGTGTTGTAATTTCTTTATCGCCTTTTCTTTAATTTGACGAACACGCTCACGTGTAATATTTAACGTTTCTGCGATTTGCTCTAACGAAATAGCCGTTGATTCACTGATGCCAAAATACATTCTAAGTACCTGTTGTTCTCGTGGATCTAGCGTAGCTAAAGAACGTTCTGTTTCTATTTGCAATGAACTAGTGTACTCAAGGTCTCCATCCGTTTTATTGATTCCTTGGTCTTCCAATACATCTAACAAGGAATTGCTCTCTCCTTCAGCAAAAGGAGCATCCACCGATACGTGGCGTGTTCTTGCACTTAAAGTTCCCTTTAATTCTTTATCATCCATTTCAAGAATTTCGGCCAATTCTTGATCCGTAGGAGCTCGGTTATACTTTTGCTCCAATTCGGCCATCGCCTTATTGATTTTATTTAAGCTCCCTACCTTGTTTAGCGGGATACGAACTAAACGAGAATGCTCTGCTAACGCTTGCATAATTGATTGACGAATCCACCAAACTGCATACGATATAAACTTAAACCCACGCGTATGATCAAACTTTTGAGCTGCTTTTATAAGCCCTAAATTTCCTTCGTTAATAAGGTCGTTAAGGGTAAGGCTTTTATTTTGGTATTGCTTAGCAACAGAAACCACAAAACGCAAATTGGCTTTAACCAGTTTATCCAAAGCAGCCTCATCACCATCTTGAATTCGTTGAGCCAACACTACTTCTTCCTCAGAAGTAATCATCTCTATTTTATTAACATCCTGAAAATACTTTTCCAACGATTGATTTTCACGGTTTGTTATATTTTGAGTGATCTTAAGTTGTCTCATTATTATGATTTAAAGGTTAAGTTCAAATGTAATTGCAAAATGCTAGTATGTTATAAAATCCGTTTAAAAATGCTTTTCAAAATAAGTTTATGAATCAAATAAAAAAGTTTTTATATCGCTCATCCTTAAATTTATGGCTTGAATTTATCCAGCGTTATATTCTTCTATTTTAGCCGTACAATTTGCGAAATTAAGGAGTGTAAAGCAAAATATCATAGAAAATTAGACTTTTCTAGTGATTAGGTAGATGAAATTTTTAGTTTAGATCTGAACTAAAACAGTTTTTTACGAATAAGCAAAGTTGCTTTTTGGCCATTTGATGATTTTATAGGAAAGAAGTTGATACTTACATCCATCGTATTCCCACTAAAATCTATCATCTGGATATCAAATAGTTTTCCTTCCTGATTACTATAGAAAGTATCAATAAATGCATTAACAACAGTTGGTCGGTGTTTCTGGTCAACATAATCTAAAATGATAGAATTATGTGAAGCTCCCGGGTTTTTACAGCTAAAAATTTCACAAAATGATTTATCTGCATTTAGTACTCGCCCATCAGAATTAACGATTATCTCTGAAGTTTGATAAATAGGGTTATTTTCGACTTTCATAATGTTGCCCATTAGTATCATTATCCACTGCTTTTCTAAATGCTTTAATATCAATTGCAAATGTATTGCCCAACCTAGCCTCCTTTCTTGGTAGGATACCTAATTTATGAAAATAGGTATTTTACCTAGCAACAAATTTTTGTGTTTAATCGTAGTAAAAGGACAAATTTTTTCAAGACTTTTGCAATCCTAATAAATATATCTCGGGATGTGGCGCAGTCCGGTTAGCGCACTCCGTTAGGGACGGAGAGGCCGCAGGTTCAAATCCTGTCATCCCGACAATTGTTATGTTAAATATGAAGTTATTTTATTGAAAGATATGAACGGGCTTTTTCGTTATGATACATTTAATTAATTTAAGCAAATACAAAATGTCAAATAGATGAAATTTATAACTCAAATACTTGTCTCTGCTCTTGCTGTAATGTTTGTTCAATGGTTGCTACCAGGGGTAAGTGTAGATGGTTTTATGGTAGGAATTATAGTTGCATTAGCCCTCGCCTTTTTTAATGCCTTAGTAAAACCTGTTTTGATCTTTTTAACATTGCCGGCCACCATTATAACACTTGGTCTTTTCCTATTAGTTATTAATGCCGTTATTATCTTATTAGCAGATTGGCTCGTTTCAGGGTTTAGTGTTAGTGGCTTCTGGTCAGCAATGTTTTTTAGCATTATACTATCGTTTGTAACATCCATTTTTAATAGCCTTGCAGGAACTGATAAGTAAGCCATTTAGATGTGTTAGCTTTGTGCCATAAAATACAAATTGATTTAAAAAATGACAGAAGAATTAGATAAAGTAAGCTATAGCTTAGGGGTAAGTATTGCAAGAAACCTGCAATCGCAAGGGCTTAAAACGGTAAACGTAAATGAGTTTTCAGAAGCTTTAAACGATGTGTTTGGGGAAAAAGAAACTAAATATGGTGAAGAAGAAGTAGTAGAAACCTTAAACAGTTATTTCGGTGCTTTACAAGAAGAAAAGCATGGAAACAATAAAGAAGATGGGGAAGCCTTTTTAGAAGCCAACAAGTTAAATGAAGGTGTTATTACATTACCTAGTGGATTACAATATACGGTAATGACTGAAGGCAATGGAGATAAACCAACATTAACCAGTAACGTAACAACTCATTATCATGGTACTACAATTGATGGTAATGTGTTCGATAGCTCTGTTCAAAGAGGGGAGCCAGCTTCATTTCCTGTAAATGGCGTAATTAAAGGCTGGACGGAAGCACTACAATTAATGCCTATAGGATCTAAATGGAAACTTTTTATTCCTTCTGAATTAGCTTATGGCGATAGAGGAGCAGGTGCCGATATTGGACCTCACTCTGCATTAGTTTTTGAAGTTGAACTTTTAAGTATCGATTGATACTAATTCTTATACAATTATGAAAAGCCCTTTATGGGCTTTTTTTATTGGGCAAGTTCGTAGGGTAAAACAGCTATGGTAGTATCCCACCAAAAAACAATCTCTCCAGCCTCGATATAAATGGTAAATTGTTCCTTACTTTCATTGGTAGCGTTCACAGGAATATCAACCACAAATATATCTTTGGTATAATCTGGCTCGCTTGCTCCCCAACGATTGGCCACTGCATTAATGCCAATTTTCCAGACTTCCTCACCAGGCACAGCATAAATGGAATATATTCCTTTCGCCAGTTTTTGTCCCTTAATCATTAAATCTTTACTAGTTTCTATGGTGGTAGCTTCATTAGCCCCTAACCTCCAATACTTGCCAAATGGTTGCAAAGCTTTGTCTTCAGCAGGGCCAAAAATTAACCTCCCTTTTTTTGAAGGCTGACAATAAACCATTTTTATTGAAAAGTCCTTTTCAGAAAATTCTACTTTAGCCTGTGGGCTTAATTGAGTTGTTTTTTTCTTGATAAAAAAAGCCGCATAAACAGCAATTGCCGCAAGTATAATTGCTGTAAATAAGATGTTACGATATAATTTACTCATTTGGTTGGTTTAAAGCTGCACCTAACTTGGCTGCAATGTTAATTATTATTACAAATTAGCTTCGTAAAAAGATATAATCCAAGTAATCTATAAACACATACTGTTGCAAAATGGTTTTACTTAGTAGTAAATTTGTGCCATGCTTAACATTGAGTTAAAATTTAGGGCTTTTAATAAAAAGAGCCAACGTATGTTTAAATCGGGTGCGCTATCGTTTTCTACGGAACGCCATTCGTTTATGTTTTACAGTGATAAAGACATGGATGGAGTTAAAGATGAAGACATGGAAATAATGCAGTTTACAGGCCAAAAGGATCTAAACAATACAGATGTATTTCAACGTGATGTTGTAATGATGAATGATAAAAAATTTATTATTATTTGGGACAATAATAGAGGAGGTTGGTCTTATACAGATGTTGAAAGACAAATGACTATGACTTCGTTTGGAAGGTTTGAAGCCAACACATGCGAAGTGATAGGCAATGAATTTGAACACCCGAACTTACTAAACCCTTAGTAACCTACGTTCGACTTTAGATAATGCTGCCATTCAATAAAAAACAGCAACCCCGTCATTCAGAGGGTGGGATTTAAAAATATCAGCGCAGGGGAATGACAGTAAATAGGGTCTGCTGAAAAAGTCAAAAGTGAGATATATTCATTATTGACAAATAAAGTTGTATGTTAATACTACGAAATCCAGTCAATGAAGAAGATGTTGTGCTTGTGGATAGCCTATTTTTAAGGCAACTGGTTTTCTTTAAAAATCAGGTGCAAGTGTTTTTGCAACATATACCAAAATACTTTGAACTTAGAGACCAAAATTTTGAACCGAATAATTGAATAACAATAAGTTAGGCGTATTTAAGCAGACCCTAAATAATATCAAGGAAAAGGAGGCCCCGCAATTCCGATAATTATGGGAACGGGGAAAGTTACTATTTTAATACTTTGCCGGACCTGTTCCGGTATCCCCTTTTTAATCTGTCAATGGTAAGCTCTTAAAAGGGTTTTGGGAAGGAAGAGCCGTGGAATCTTTTCATTTGAGACTCCACGGGCTATTTTATGTACGAATTTAAAGTGAGAATAGGTCTCTGAGTGACGTATGTGCGATTTTTGTTGTTTTTTATTACATCGGACTCAGGTTAGTAATTCCTCCAAGGGTTTTCCTTGGAAAAATTACTGTCCAATAGCTCCCTTATCTGCTATGCCCCCAAGCTATAATTAATGAGGTAGTTTGCTTCTTAACATTCCGTAGGTAAATGTGCCCAAAACTGCGCCTCCTAATGGCACTAGGAACACAAGCCCCTGGTGACCCAATAGGATAAAGAGCGGACCGGGGCATGCACCAGTCATAGCCCAACCCAACCCAAAAATAGCTCCACCAATAAGGTTTCTAGAAAATCCGGGTTCTTGTTCAGAAACCTTAATAAGCTCCCCTTGAGCATCTTTCATTTTAGATCTTTTGATTACCTGAATAACCAATACACCCGTTAAAACAGCGGTTCCAATAACACCAAACATATGGATATCTTGAAACCTAAACATTTCTTGTATTCTATACCAAGAGATAACTTCGCTTTTGCTGAGGATAACTCCGAAAAAAATACCCATTATAAAAAATCTTACGTATTTCATAGTTTCTATCTTATTAGAGTTTCATTAAGTAAGGCATAATAAGGTGAGTCATCGTTAAACCACCTATAAAAAACCCAACTACAGCCACCAACGACCACTTTTGTAAATTACTTAGGCCGCTAATAGCGTGGCCGGAGGTACATCCGTTTGCATAACGTGTTCCAAACCCAACCAAAAAACCTCCTCCTAATAAAAAGATCAAACTTCGTAAGGACCACATATGCTCGGATCCAAATATTTCAGCCGGTGCATACGTAGATCCAGGATCTGCTATACCAATAGATTTTAAATCTGCGATTGTATTGGCAGAAATATCTACAACCTGAGATGGCGTTAAATATTGAGCAGCCAAAAAACCTCCTATTACTGTACCCAAAATAAAAAACAAATTCCATTTTTGCTCCCTCCAATCAAATCGAAAAAAGTCAGATACTTTATCAGCACCAAGAACATTACACATTGTTTTAAAGTTTGTTGAAAGCCCAAACCCTTTACCAAAGTATAATAGTGAAAACATTATATAAGCGATTAATGGCCCCGAAATCCACCAAGGCCAAGGTCGTTGTATAAATTCAATTAGTTCATCCATAATCTCATTGTTTAAATTTAATCTTTTATTGAAAAGGTAAGCTTGCAATTATTTATACAGCTTAATATGTCAGTTACTTCATGGAGCTTAAGAAAGTAATACATGTTTTTTCCTTCGCGCACACTCCCTAACACTCCTTTTAATTTCATTGTATTTAAATGGTGTGAAGCAAGTGATTGCTCCAACTTGATTGCCTCACATATTTCAGAAACTCTTTTTCTTCCATCCTTACCGAGGTAATCAATTATTGCCAATCGAGTAGGGTGCGCAATCGTTTTTAAAACAAATGCAGCTTTTTCCAATTCCTTCTGCTCAATAAATCCTTGCTTATCCATTATTGCATTCATTAAATACGCGAGTAGTACATGTTTCACAGATGCTCCTATCCAACTTCCTATAAATGGTTTGTAAAGCAATTAGTTTGGTATCAAACATAATTTCTTTCCCTATAAGATCTGCAAATCCCCCATTTTCTAAATATTCACTCACTGGTTGTCTTAAAGAACAGAAATAAAAACCTCTCCCTGCCTCTTTCCATTTTTGAACTTCTCGTTCTAATAATTCAGCACCTGCCAAGTCGATCATGCCAATACCGTTTCCAACAATCAGAATGTTAGGTTCTCCAGCCTCAAATACATTCGCAAGAAAGTTTTCTACTTTATCAACTGCTCCAAAAAAGAGTGAGCCATCAATTCTAATAATTCTCAATTGAGGACATGTTGGCATTGGCCTCCGTTCAATATCTACAAAAGCTCTATGTTCATTGTCTGTATCAGGAGCTAGCGTAACTATATTCGGACTAGAAGTTCTTTGAAGGTAAAATACAAGAGATATAATCACTCCCATATAAATGGCAAATTCAAGCTCTAAGAATAACGTAGATAGCATGGTGACTGAAAAAACCGTTGCTTCAGCTTTACTTGATTTAAAAATCTGCTTTATGCTATGAAAATCAATTAAATTATAAGCAACCAATAAAATAATGCCTCCCATTGCTGCTATTGGCAAGTAAGCTGTTAACGGGGCAATTAATAGTAAAATAAGCATTAATAACACCGCTGCAAAAATTGCTGCCATAGGTGTTCGAGCTCCTGCTGTATAGTTTACTCCCGATCTTGTAAATGAGCCAGAACCTGCATAACTTGAAAAGAAACTGCCCACAATATTAGAGAGGCCTTGCCCAATAAACTCTTGGTTCCCATCTATCCGTTGACCTGATTTTGAAGCTACAGATTTCCCTATGGCTACGGCTTCTATCAACCCTAATAATGCAATTGCAAATGCATAAGGAACTAACTCCTCAATCTCCAACCTGGTAAAATCTGGCACTGAGAAAGGAGGTAAGTTCGCACTTAGTTTCCCAACTAAACTAACTCCGTGCTCTGCACCTTTTATAAAATAAGCTAGCACGCTTCCAGCAATCATGGCCACCAAAAGGTTGGGTATTTTAGGTGTAAACTTTTTTATGGCCAAGGCAATGATTAACGTAGTTATTGCAATTGCAAAAACGTAATAATTAGTATCTCCTAGTCCCAGAAAAATTTGATGCCATTTCGCAATAAAATCTCCTTCTCTAGCTATTTCAATACCAAACACCTTCCCCAATTGGCTTGTTGCAATTAAAATAGCCGCACCAGCCGTAAAACCTACAATAACAGAATGTGAAACAAAGTTTACTAAGGTGCCTAGCCTTGCCAAACCCATTCCCAATTGGAAAACACCTGCCAATAAAGTAAGTGTTAACACAAACTGGATGTACTCAGGCGATTCAGGAATAGCAAACTTACTAACGGTACCAAAAATCACTAACGAAATAGCGGTAGTTGGCCCCGAAATTAAATGCCAAGAGGAACCAAAAAGAGCCGCAATAATAGGGGTAATCATCGCGGTGTATAGCCCATAAATGGGCGGCATACCTGCAATGGCTGCAAAGGCAATACCTTGTGGCAATACAATGATAGCACCCGTAAGTCCAGCCATCGAATCCGCCTTAAGCGTATCTTTATTTACCATTCCTGCCCAAGACAGGAATGGAAATATTTTATATAGTAAACTTTTTTTCAATTAATCTCTCGGCTTTCCATCAACATAATACGTAGAAATATCTGGTTTTAATGCACGTGGGAAATGAAGAGGTCTTCTTTCTCCATCCGGCCCTGGTGCTGGTCGAGTCCATGATAACCATTTTTTATACTCTTCGTGAGATTTATTAGTATCCACTTCAATATCTCCATACTTATCATCTGCATGAGCCACTTCAATACGTACTTTTTGGTGCCAGCAATGCATCCCACTAATAGGGTCTGGATGAACCGGAAATGTGATATTTTGATGTACACCACCATCGCTCCAAAAGATTCGTTTGGAATCTTTATCAGAACTTTCGTATGGTTTAATACCAGAGATAGTACTCATTTTCCATTTTCCATCATTGTTCTCGATGTTCACCGTATTGGTTGCCCAACGGTTAGCCTCTGTATCTTGAGGCCGTCTCCATCTACCTAAGTGGTGCGAACAAGCCACAATGCCAGGTTTCATCCCTTCGGTTACCCACACCTTATCTACAAAGTACCCGATATCTGTATTAACTCGGATAAGGTCGCCTGTTTTTAAGTTAAAACGAGCAGCATCTGACGTATGCATCCAAACTGGATTACGGTTTGCTATTTCGGCTAGCCATTTAGCATTACCCGAGCGTGAGTGGATTAAAACTGGCAACCTAAAGGTTGGAACTAAAGGGAAATCTCCCTTTTCGCGATCCATTTCTTGCTCGTGCACATGACTTTTTATATACGTTGGTGTGGTATATTCAGGCCATTTCCAATCTTCCATGGTTTGGGAATAAAACTCTTGCTTACGGCTTAACGTTGGGAACCCAACTACATTTTCTCCATCAACGTGCACACCAATACGTTCACCTGCTTTGGAAATTACACCCGTTTTCTTATCGGTTTCGGCCCCTTTCATTTGATCGGCCGACAATTGCTTTTTATGCAATTCATAAACGGAAGATTCTATCTCAAACGCACCGTATTTTTGCATATACTCCAGTGCATTCATGTTTTCCTCTTTCGCTTTTTCAGGCAACCCTTTTACATTTTCAAAAATAAACTGGTAGTACTCATCTATCGTTATTTTTTCTCCTTTACGATAAGGAGACATAAAATGCTCACGGATTCCTAAGCTTCCGTCTGGGTCAATTCGCCAAGATAGTTCTATCCAAAATTCATCTTCTTCCCATACTTCTCCCGGATTTACCTCATACGTAAAATCAAAAGGTTTTCCTTGTCGCTTAGCAAATTCGCGAAGCACGGGCTGTCTAAATGCTACCCAAACCCCACTATGTGTTTCATAACTATTTACATCATGCCTTTCTGGTGCAAGCCCCATCGGTAAAACATAATCTGCAAAATAGGCGGTCTCACTCCACGTTGGGGTAAGGGCAATATGCATGCCTACTAATTTCTCATCAGAGAGGGCTTCCATCCAAGTAAATCCATCGGGGTAGGTCCATATCGGATTAAATACCCTTGTAAAATACACATCCATCTTACCTCGGCCTTCTTTTAAGAAATGGGGCAATAACTGACTCATTTCAAAGAATGCCAATGGGTATTCATTGGGAAAATGTAACTCATTCCAAAATTTTTGAGCAGGAGGATTATCGAAAAATGTCGGTTTCCATTTATTCCAAGCACTAGGTGAAGTACCACCTTCTGTACCTACACTACCTGTTAGTACATTTAAGAAATGTAATGCTCTTGCGACAGCCCAACCTCCTAAGTTGCCCGAACCCGCGCTACGCCAATTATGTGATGCAAAGCGAGAGCCAGCTTTACCAATTTCACGAGCTACTTCTACTACTGTTGTAGCCTTAACACCACTTTCCTGTTCGGCATACTCAGGCGTATATTCAGCATATTCTTCTTTTAATTTTTCGATATAATTCTCAAAAGTAATGGCTGTCCCTTTGTGTTTTTTCTCCAAATAATCTTCCCAGTTTACCCAACTCTTCACAAACTTTTTATCCATCAAATTCTCTTCGATGATAATTTTGGCCATGGCCAATAAAAGAGCTGCTTCAGAACCCGGATTGGTAGGCAACCAGTAATTACTCATACTTGCCGTATTCGAAAGACGAGGATCCATGGTTGCCAATTTGGCTCCATCCATCATGCCTTCCATAATCCGCTGCGCATGTGGGTTAAAATAGTGACCCGACTCTAAGTGAGCGCTAATCAATAAAATAAACTTTGCGTTCGCAAAATCTGGCGAAGGCCTATCATATCCATGCCAAATATTATATCCGAAGCGAGCGCCTGAAGAACATACATTTGTATGACTATTATGCCCATCTACATTCCATGATTTTAGCACACGATCCATATAACCTTCATGGCCTGGGCGACCTACATGGTAGGCAATTTCGTTGTTACGTTTCTCCTGAAGTGCCTTACGGATTCTTGCTGCAATATCATCTAATGCATCATCCCAAGAGACTCTTTCCCATTCTCCATCTCCACGTTTACCCTTACGTTTCATGGGGTACATAATTCGATCTGGGTCTTCAACCTGATTAATCGTAGCGGGCCCTTTGGCACAGTTTCTACCTCTACTGGCAGGGTGGTAAGGATTCCCTTCGAACTTTCTAATTTTTCCGTTAGAATTATCAATATAACTCAACAATCCACAAGCCGACTCGCAATTAAAGCAAGTAGTAGGGACAATGGTGTAATTTTTTGTTTCCTTTCTACCCCAACCTTTTGCCTCGTACTCAGTCCAATCATTCCACTGCTCTGGCGGGGGATAATTAGTAAGTGCACCAGGATCAGTAAGCCTCGGTAATTTCGGATCTTCAACATTATGTAAGTTAGGAATGATATGCAGGGCTTCTGCTATCTTTTCAACTACGGATGCTTTATGTTTATAACTCATTTTGATGATGTTTGATGTTTGAGGGCAGATGTTTGATGTACTGCTTCATATGTAGATTTATTTAACATTACACATTTGACCTTTAACATTGTTTTCCTATTTATGTTTGATGTTTGATGTCAAATGTTTGATGTACTGGTTCATTTGCAGATTTAATTTTACATCTAACATTACACATTTGACCTTCAACATTATTTCAACTTCTGTTTAGTTGTTGAAATTGATTTGGATATTATTTTAATCAACTCTTCATTTTCTTTCTTTAAACCAATCATTAACGCATTAGATTCTTCAATTAAGCATGCCTTTATTATTAATTTCAACCAAAACAGAGATTCCCGTAATTCTTTTAAAACGAGCTCTCGTTTATGGATAAAATCCTTGGTGCTTTGAGCTGCATGCGATTCTGCATAATTAGCTCCACAAGAACTGCCCGATCTAAAAAGTTGGCCAAATATATGCCTCCCTTCGTAGGTAGTATTTAGAAGATTGCTGAGCTTAATAATTTCAGCTGCCCACTCTAAAAACCGATCTGACATTTCTTCTCTCATCCTATTTATGTTTAATGTATAATGGCAAATGTTTGATGTGGTTCTTCATTTACTTATTTTTTTACATGTAACATTACACATTTGACTTTATACATCACGACAGTGAAATTCTCTGTGGTGCTTCAACCCAGATTTTTTCTTGGAGTAGAATCCCGATTAACGCCACCAAACCTGTTGCAGCAACTGGTGCACCAAACACTGCCATTCCGATTGGTAATAAGTTTCCGAAGAATACCACTCCATACCAGAAACGGTTTTTATAACGGCCTTTCATAATCATATCAACCGTTGCTTTTGCGTCTGCTGTTGGATGCGTTGTACCCAACTCTATGACTAATAGAATAACATTAAAAATCAACGTGCCTACTAAGATGTTTTCTAAGAACCCACTCCAGTTACCATCATTTGCCATTAGTAAATTGCCAATTGCTAAAGAACCAGCTCCTGCCATTACACTGTGCACAAACATGTGCAATGGTAAGGTTGGACTTTGCCAGAAATCACGCCCTTTTGCTTGTGCAAAAAGGAATGCCGTATAAACAGCTACAAGGATGGCAGATAAACCTGATGCCCACATAGCTATACTTGCCATTACTGGAATATCGAAGAATAAACCTGCTCCCCACACGGTAAGTAAACCACCGAATACAGTGATGGCATAACCTCCACGGACTAACCAAGAGTTCCATTGTGGTCGTAGCAATACATAAGCAAATCGCATTGGTTGGTCTAAGTCTTTTACTAATAAAGCTCCTGTGAGTGTTAAGAAAACTAGACCTAAACCAATACCTAACCAAGTGGTTTCCGTTGAGAAACCAACATTCATTAAAGCGGCTAGTGCTAGCACCAAGATAGCGCCTGCAGAAATTGCTTTCGTAAATACATAACCAGAAACTTCCCAGCCCCAAAGAACTCCTTTATCTGGCGTATCATATACACGCTTCACACTTGATTTGCCTAAGATGGCTGCCATTTGAGATTTTTCAGGGTCTTGATTATCTCCAGCATGAGTTTTAACCGTATCAGGATTATTGGCTAACGTATCGGCCATTTCCTCGTATGATTTTTTAGACAGACTTTCTGCATATTTTGCATAATGCCCAACTCCGTTAGATTGTGCACTCCACATTGTTTCTTCTGTTTTAGGAGCTGCCGAAGGCGTAAGTACCACTTCATCACTATTAATGTAAAACACATTGGGGCTCGTTCCTTTTTCTGGCTTACGAACCATCGTATTTTGGGTAGCTAGCAACATCGAGATTTCCGTATCTGGGTTTTCCATATCCCCTGAAATAATAGCTTGTTCAGGGCAAACATTTACACACGCAGGCTCCAAACCAATATCAATTCGGTGGGCACAGTAATTACATTTAGAGGCAGTGTTAGTTTCAGGATTGATAAACAGTGCATCGTATGGGCAAGCTTGCATACACGATTTACAACCAATGCAACGGTCATCGTTAAAATCAACAATGCCATCTGGTCTAATGTGCAAACATTCGACCGGACAAATTTCTACACAAGGTGCATCGGTACAATGATTGCAGCGTGTGACTGAAAATAGCCTGGTGGTGTTGGGGTACTCGCCTTTTTCTACTTGTTTTACATAGGTACGGTTAACACCTACAGGAACATCGTGCTCCGATTTACAAGCAACTGTACAAGCATGACAACCAATACATTTTCGGTTATCTAATACAAAGCCGTATTTCATGTTTTGAAGTTATATTAAGGTTAATTTCTAAATTCCAATTGAAAATAATTATGAATATATGATGATATGAACATATATACAAGTATAGAATTTCAGATTCTTCTATAAATACAAAATTATCTATGCCATAATCCTAGAATTGACACTATTTAGATTGATTACAAATAGATTGAGAAAAAGGTGCATATATAAACCAAAAAAAGCTTGAGAATTATTCTCAAGCTTTTTCTACTCTTATTTGGTGCTATATTATTTACTAAAAACTCGGTATTGAACCGAAACATTGCCGTGAAGTGTTGATTTAAAAAACGGTGTCCAGTTTATCCAATCTCCCTTAGTATAGACTAACATTAACCTAACCGAGAGCCTTTCTCCAAAAGTGCGCTCATAATAAGCGTGCAACCCAAAGGACATTAGGCTGGTAGCTTGATACTCCTGTACATTGGGGCTATTGCTTGTTTTATAACTATAACGTGTATCAAAAGGTTGGCCAACATTTAATAGTGTAACCCCTGCACCTAATGCGGTGTTTTTAAAAAGCCATACATCACTTTTTAGCTTCGTTTGAATGGAGGCATGTAAATCAAGCGTCAACCCCCAACGATCAGGGCTTGCAGAAACAGCATATGGTGTATAAGATTCAAGTTTAGAGTATCTAAGTACGGGTAAAATTGAAAATGAAATCGCTCGTTTGGTGTGAAACAATAAATTTGCAGCAGCTCCTGCTCCTGAGGCTGCGTAATATCCAGAGCCCCCTATTTGCCCATTCCCTCCAAAGCTTCTATTTTGTGAACGAGCTAAATAAAATTGACCAACCATTCCCGTCCTAATTTCAAACTTGCGCTTGGTTTGAGCATTGGCATTATAAACGCCTGATAAAAGTAAAATTGATAGCAATATCTTATTCATATAATTATCTCGTAAACGAGACCCTTGATTCATTATTGTATGTACAACTAGTAAAATTCCAAATATAGTTACCCCCCCATTATTAAGTGATAATTTCAACACAATATTTAATTAATTAACTATTATTGACTCAAATTGATAACCAAATTATCTTACTTTTTTCTCTTGATAATAGAACTTGCCCAATCTCTTAAACCAAAAAAGCTTGAGAATGATTCTCAAGCTTTTTTGTCTTATTTTAAGAAAATACAGATTGCTTTATCCACAACAGAGTGGATTACCATTGACAGATTAAAGGGGATGCCGGAACAGGTCCGGCAAAGCACTAAATAACAACTTTCCCCGCACCCGTTGCGGGGTCTCCTTTTCCTTGATATTATTTACTGTCATTTACCTACGCTGATTTTTTTAAAAATTCCACCCTACCATTGACAGATCATGTAAGATATTGATTTTAGTGTTTTATAATTATCAACATAGTAGAAAAATAGTCCAAATAATGAACAGATTGCCACTCCGCCAAAAGGCGGATCGCAATGACGTAAAATTTTATAATTTACGTTTTACTTCTCGTGTTTCGTACGATTCAACTACATCATCTACTTGAATATCGTTAAAGTTTTTGATACTTAATCCACATTCAAATCCTTTTTTAACTTCTTGAACATCGTCTTTAAATCGTTTCAGTTGTCCCATTTCGCCTTCATACACCACAATACCATCACGGATTAATCGGATTGGGTTATTACGTTTAACGAAACCATCTTTAACCATACAACCTGCAACCGTACCCACTTTCGTAATCTTAAATACCTCACGGATTTCTACATTACCAACAATTACCTCTTCTTTATCAGGATCAAGCATGCCTTCCATAGCATCCTTAATATCGTTGATGGCATCGTAAATAATGGAGTATAATCTAATTTCTACCGCTTCTGTTTCTGCTATTCGTTTTGCAGCCGTTGAAGGTCTCACTTGGAAACCAATAATTACTGCATCAGATGCGGTGGCTAGTAATACGTCAGATTCTGATATTTGACCAACCGCTTTATGTATTATATTAACTTGAACTTCTTCTGTTGTAAGTTTTTGTAACGAATCAGAAAGCGCTTCAATGGAACCATCCACATCACCTTTAATAATGATATTAAGTTCTTTAAAGCTACCAATAGCCAAACGCCTTCCGATTTCATCAAGTGTGATATGTTTTTTAGTACGAACACTTTGCTCACGTAAAATTTGTTCCCGCTTATTGGCTATTTCACGAGCTTCTCTATCGCTGTCCATTACATTAAAAACATCACCCGCTTGCGGTGCTCCTCCTAATCCAAGCATCTGAACAGGAGTAGCTGGCCCTGCAGTTTTTAACTTGGCACCGGTATGATCAAACATCGCTTTTACTTTACCAAAATGTGACCCCGCCAAAAGAACATCTCCTACTTTAACTGTTCCTTCTTGCACCATTATAGTGGTTACATAACCACGCCCTTTATCAAGGGTAGCTTCAATTACAGAACCTGTAGCATTTTTATTCGGGTTTGCTTTTAACTCAAGCAGCTCTGATTCTAGCAACACCTTCTCTAATAATTCATCAATACCTGCGCCCGTTTTTGCAGATATTTCTTGTTCTTGGTACTTACCTCCCCAGCTCTCAACCATTACATTCATTTGAGAAAGCTCTTCTCTAATTTTATCTGCATTGGCATTCGGCCTATCCATTTTATTCAAGGCAATAATGATTGGCACACCCGCCACTTGCGCATGATTTATTGCTTCTTTCGTTTGAGGCATCACATTATCATCAGCAGCAATAACTACAATTACAACATCAGTAATTTTAGTACCACGGGCTCTCATCGCTGTAAACGCCTCGTGACCTGGGGTATCTAAGAACGCAATTTTATGCCCAGTTTTTGTGGTTACATCATAAGCACCAATATGCTGTGTAATTCCACCTGCTTCACCTGATGTTACGCTTGAGTCTCTAATGTAATCAAGTAAGGAAGTTTTACCGTGATCAACATGCCCCATTATTGTAACAATCGGAGCCCTATTTTCTAACTCTTCATCTGAATCTACATGGGTTTCAACCGTAACTTCATCTTCGGCAGAAGCAAACTCAACTTCAAAATTAAATTCATCCGCAATTACTGTGATGGCTTCAGCATCTAAACGTTGGTTAATAGAAACAAACATCCCTAATCCCATACAAGTTGATATTACCTCATTAACAGATACGCCCATTAATGAAGCTAAATCACTTGCAGAAATAAATTCAGCAAGCTTTAATGTTTGAGAAGATTCGTACTCCTTCATCATCTGCTCTTCTTTGGCATCTTGAGCAGCATCTCTTTTTTCTTTTCTATATTTTGCGCCAGCCCCTTTTTTGGCACCTTTTCCACTACTTAAGCGCGCAAGCGTTGCTTTTATTTGTTCTTGAATTTCTTTATCAGTAGGCTCTGCTTTAACCACTCTTTTAGGCCTCCCCTTAGGGGCTCCTCGATCGAACTTTTTAAAGTCGCGTCCACCACCAGCTCCAGCAGCAGGACGACCAGTACCTGGAGCAGGTGCTCCTCCTATTCGTTTTCTTGGTCTCTTTTTCTTACTGATATCAGAAGATGCAACAGGTTTATGCTTCTTTTTGACTGGAACTTTAGGAAGCTCTATTTTATCCAATACTTTTAAACCACGCACTTTTTCTGCAGTGGCCTTTATTACATTTCCCTTTTCCGCAGGTTTATCAGCAGCTTTCTCCTCCAAACTATCTTTTTCAACAGTTTTAGCCTCTCCCTCTTTAACTTCTGGGGTTTTAACCTCAACTACTTCGGGCTTTACTTCTTCCGCTTTTGTTGGTTCAATCGTTGGTTCTTCCTTTTTTGTTGGTTTTACAACCACCGGCTCAGGAGCCTTCTCTTCTATCTTCGTTTCAGCTGCAGGTTCCTCAGGAGCCTTAACCGTTGGAGTCTTTTTCTTTTTAGGCTCAAGGTCTATTTTATCAACTACTTTAAGCCCTTTTAGCTTTGGTTTTTCATCTGCTTTCGTTTCTGCTAATTTTTCGACTTTCTCCTCAATCGGCTCTACTGGTTTTTCTTCTTCAGTAGGTTGAATTTTAGTAGCAGACAAATTCGTAATTAGAATATTCTCTTCTTCTTGAGGCTTAATAGGAGCCTCTCTTTCTTCTGTAGGAGCAACCGAAGGCTTTTCTTGATGCTGAACACCAATAATTATGGACTCTGCCTCTTCTTTATCTTGTAGAGAAGCGGCAAATTCTTTGGCAAGTAAACTATAGTTTTCGGCCGTAATTTTAGCATTAGGGTTGCGATCAACCTCAATACCTTTACTTGAAAGAAACTCAATTATGGTATCTCTACCAACATTCAATTTTCTTGCAACCTGACTTAGCCTTTTTGTATTTTGTTCAGACATACTCAAATATCTTGTTTTTTACGCTTTTTAAAAAATAGTCCTATTCAAACTCTTGACCTAATATCTTAAAGATCTCTTTAATTGTCTCAGCTTCTAAATCTGTTCTTTTGCTTAACTCCTCAGGAGTTACCGTTAAAACACTCTTAGCCGTATCCAATCCAACCCTCTTTAATTCATCTATAATCCAGCTGTCAATTTCATCACCAAATTCATCCAAATCAACATCTTCATCATCAAACTCTCCTGTTTCTCTAAACACATCAATTTCTAACCCTATTAACTGACTAGCCAATTTAATGTTTTGCCCACCTTTACCAATGGCCAACGAAACTTGATCTGGTTTAAGAAATACAGAAACTCTTCCTCCTGATTCGGCAATTTTAACACTACCAATTTTAGCAGGACTTAATGCACGCGAAATATATAGCTCCATGTTATCTGTAAAATTGATAACATCAATATTTTCATTTTGAAGTTCACGAACAATACTATGAATTCGAGAACCCTTCATTCCAACACATGCTCCAACAGGATCGATCCTATCATCATAAGACTCAACCGCTACTTTAGCTCGTTCACCTGGCTGACGAACCACCTTTTTGATGGTAATTAATCCATCATAAACTTCTGGTACTTCGTTCTCAAATAATCTTTCGAGGAATATAGGAGCGGTTCTTGAAAGTTTCACTTTAGGGTTTCCATTAACCATTTCAACACCTTCAACTACGGCCCTAACACTTTCTCCCTTACGAAAACGATCTTTTTGAATTTGATCGCTTTTATTGATCGAAAGCTCATTGCCCTCATTATCTACTAAAAGAACTTCTCTCGAAAGCGTTTGGTACACTTCAGCAGAAATTATTTCGCCAACAAGGTCTTTGTATTTTTCAAAAATAATATCCTTTTCAAGGTCTTTTACACGCTGAATTAACGTTTGACGAGCGGTGGTAACTGCTCTTCTTCCAAAGTCAATCAGTTTAATTTCTTCAGCTACTTCTTCTCCAATCTCAAAATCCGCTTCTATTTTACGGGCATCGGTAATAGAAATTTTATCGTGATCCCAAATATCTTCCGAGTTGTCGTCAACAATTTCTCTAAATCGCCAGATTTCAAGGTCACCTTTATCCGCATTAATAATTACGTCAAAGTTGTCGTCAAATTCATATTTTTTACGAATCATTGTTTTAAAAACATCTTCCAAAATCCTAATCATAGTAGGTCTGTCGATATTTTTTTGATGTGCAAAAGCCGCAAATGATTCTATAAGGTTTAAGCTGTCCATTTTCTTAAATTATTTAAAAGAAATCAGTACAAATGATTTTTCTATGTCGTTAAAATTTAATTTTATTTCTTCGGTTTCGGTTTTCTTTCCTATTACTATTTCCTTCAAAACACAAATCGTTTCGTCCGATATACTTAAAAGTTTACCTATAACCTCTTCGCCAGAATTTAAAGTGATTTTTAATCTCTTTCCAATCCGGCCTTCATATTGCCTAGTTGATAATAAAGGATGATCCACCCCTGGAGATGAAACCTCAAGCGTATAAGCTTTATCAATTGTTTCGTTTTCTTCAAGGTTATGCCCAATTTGCCTACTAATACTAGCACACACATCAATATTTACACCATCATCACCATCAATTAACACAAGCACTTTTTGCCTTGCATCCGAGCCTTTAATAACCACTTCAACCAAATAATATGATTCATCTGGTAAAAACCCTTGGGCTAATTTTGCTATATGTTCTTTTAAATCCATTTTATAAGATAATAAAAGAGGGGACTTGTTGTCCCCTCTTTTGGTTTCCTTACGTTTAACGATGCAAAAGTATGTGATTTATATATTAAATCAAACATTTAACAAATGAGAATAAAACTACATATGAATAGCCCTATTATCAGTCGCAGCTAAGCAAGCCTCCTTTACAGCCTCCATATAGGTTGGGTGAGCGTGGCTCATGCGAGCAACATCTTCAGCAGATGCGCGATATTCCATGGCAGTAACTGCGGCCGCAATCATATCCGCAGCTCGAGCTCCAATGATATGAACCCCCAAAATTTCATCCGTAGTTTTATCAGCTAGCACTTTTACTTGTCCATCAGTATCCATACTAGCTCGGGCACGACCTAAGGCACGGTAAGGAAACGATCCCGTTTTATAAGCACGACCTTGCTCTTTTAATTGTTGCTCGGTGTAACCAACTGCAGCCACTTCTGGCCATGTATAAACAACTCCTGGAATTAAGTTGTAATTAATATGGGGCTTTTGCCCTGCAATAGTTTCCGCCACAAATACCCCTTCTTCTTCTGCCTTATGTGCGAGCATAGCTCCTTTAATTACATCGCCAATTGCGTAGATATTAGGCACAGAAGTTTGAAGTTGTTCGTTTACTTCAACCTTTCCTGCTTTGTCGGTAGTAATACCAACATTTTCTAGTCCAAGCCCATCTGTATAAGGCTTACGGCCTACTGCTACTAAACAATAATCACCTTTAACTTCAACGGTTTCTCCTTTACTATTTTCTGCATTAACCGTTACCGTTTTAGCCGTACTTTTAACGTCAGTTACTTTATGCTTAAGGTAGTATTCAAAGCCTATTTTTTTTAGTACTTTCTTCAGCTCACGACCCATTGCTGCATCCATCGTTGGGATGAGGCTATCCATATATTCAATCACCGAAACTTTGGCGCCTAAACGAGCATAAACAGAGCCCAATTCCAATCCAATTACTCCACCACCAATAATTACTAAATGCTTTGGCACTTCTTTTAATTGAAGTGCTTCAGTAGATGTAATCACTCTTTTTTTATCAACTTTGATAAAAGGGAGTGAAGAAGGCTTAGAACCTGTAGCTATTATTACTTTATCTGTAGTGATGGTTTGTTCTTTATCACCAGTTACTTTAATGGTATTTTTATCAACAAATGAACCCAACCCTTGGAGTACATCAATCTTATTCTTCTTCATTAAAAAGTCGATGCCCTGGGTAGTTTGGCTTACCACTTCACCCTTGCGCTTAATCATTTGACCTAAATCGGCTTTTAACCCTGTTAGTTTGATGCCGTGTTCACCGAATGTAGTTTCTGCATTATGGTAATGCTCGGTAGAATCAAGTAATGCTTTTGATGGGATACAGCCCACATTAAGGCATGTGCCTCCAAGGGTGTTGTATTTTTCAATGAGGGCTGTTTTAAACCCAAGTTGTGCACAGCGTATTGCTGCTACATATCCTCCAGGTCCTGATCCTATAACTGTTATATCGTATGTCATATTAAAGATGTTAGATTTTTAGACAAAAGATGTTAAACTAAGCAGAAACACTGCTCATTCTAGTTCCTTTTTTAGTTTCTCCTTTAAACTAAGCATTAATTGGAGATACTCTTGTATGTGATTAAAAATTGAATTGGCTACTTCTTCGTGGTATATATGTGTAGTTTGATTTCGGTCTTCCAGCATTATAAGCCATATATCTTGATCTTTAGCATTAATAAATCCTTGGATTAACCCGGCTTGCAATGCTTTTCTAGGAGATTTGCAATCTTCAACACCAAGATATTCTAATACTGTTTTTAAGGTTTTCCAAGAAAGTTCAAACGAGTACTCAAAGCGTTGAATGGCACCATCTCGTTCAATATCAGTTGGGTTCTCTAATATCCCTTTTTCAAAGGATGCCAGCGCCTTTTCGAGTTGAGCTATTTTAGCCTTGGCTTTTACTATTGTCATGATGTAAATATTCAATATTTTCTAATGCAACATTAGCAAAAGAAGCATCCACTTTGCTAAAATCTACCACATCAAAGGTATAAAGACTTGGCAGCTCATCATTAAGCATGTGTTTAATGTTACTTAATATTTTTGGTTCGATGGGTTTGTTTGCTTGAATACCTAGGTCTATATCGGCCGCTATTAGCTCTTGTCTATTAGCTTGTGAACCAAAAATGAATAAATCAAATTCATAATTTGTCATCTCTTTTATTACCGTTTCTGATACTGAATAAATCAAGTTTTTGCGTGAAATCATTCCAACTTTTTTGTTTTTATACCAAGTCTAATATCTTTTTTTACACCTCCAATAACAACCTTGTTGGGTCTTCCAACAATTCTTTTAAACGTACTAAGAAGCTAACAGATTCACGGCCATCAATAATTCGATGATCGTAAGAAAGCGCTAAATACATCATGGGCCGAACGACCACTTCGCCATTTTCAACAACTGCACGCTCTACAATATTATGCATACCTAATATGGCGGATTGTGGCGAATTAATGATTGGGGTTGACATCATAGAACCAAAGATGCCGCCATTTGTTAGGGTAAAGGTTCCACCTGTCATTTCTGGAATCGATAATTTTCCATCTCTTGCTTTTAAAGCTAATCTTCTTACTTCAGACTCAATGCCTGCAAAACTTAACTTTTCTGCATTTCTAATTACTGGAACCACTAAACCTTTTGGTGCGGACACGGCAATAGAAATATCGCAATAATCGAAATGAACAATTTCTTCACCATCAATTTGCCCGTTTACAGATGGCCATTCTAGCAAAGCCCTGGTACAAGCTTTTGTAAAGAATGACATAAACCCAAGTCCAATTTCGTGTTTTTCTTTGAATTGCTCTTTATACTTTTTGCGCAACTCCAAGATTGGGGCCATATTTACCTCATTAAATGTGGTAAGCATGGCCGTGTCATTTTTAACAGCAACCAACCTGCGAGCAACCGTTTTTCGCAAACTGCTCATTTTTTTTCGCGTTTCGTTGCGCTCTCCAATTTGAGCAGGTGGCTGTGCTATTTTTGCAGGAGCATCTGTTTGCGATTTAACTACTTGTTTCTGAGCTTTTTCGGCATCTTCTTTTGTAATTCTCCCATCTATTCCCGAACCTGCAACCGAAGAGGCATCAATTCCTTTTTCGGCTAAAATTTTAGCAGCGGCAGGGGAGGCATGACCCGAAGCATAGGTTTGATTACTACTTGGCGCAGCCTGAGATGGTGCAGCTTCTGGGTTAGTATGTGGAGCTGGAGCAGCGTCACTTAAGGCGATAGTGCAAATTAAATCACCGATTTGGAGCGTATCTCCTTCTGAACAAGACTGGTGAAGAATACCACTCCCTTCGGCAGGTAGTTCAAAGGTGGCTTTGTCGGAGTCGATTTCAGCTATGATTTCATCCAATTTTACAAAATCACCTTCGCCCTTTATCCAAGCAGACATAGTTACTTCGGTAATCGATTCGCCTACTTCGGGCACTCGCATTTCAATGGTTTCACCTGTAGGTTTTGGAGTAATTGCCGCAGAAACTGGTTCACTTTTATCTTCGGTAGAAACAGTAGTTTGGCTCTGCCCTTCTTCTATAATACAAACAGTAGCGCCAATTTCAATGGCATCTCCTTCTTGGGCTTTTATTCTTAAAATTCCGGCCGCTTCAGCATTTAGTTCAAAAGTTGCTTTTTCTGATTCAAGTTCGCAAAGCACCTCGTCCATTTCCACAAAATCACCATCGCTTTTTAACCATGATGCAAGCGTTACTTCTGTAATTGATTCCCCTACTTGAGGTATTTTAATTTCTATCGGCATGGTTTATAGTTTAAATGCGTTTTCGATAATTTCTTTTTGTTCCGCTTCATGAATTTTGGCATAACCTGTTGCAGGGGATGCACTTGGCTTACGAGCCAAAATATCCATATCACGAGAATGATACGTTCTTAAAACAAAGGCCCAATAACCCATATTGGAGGGCTCTTCTTGTACCCAATAAACTTCAGGATTATTAAATACATTTAAGGCTTTATCCAACTGTGTATTTGGGAAAGGGTAAAGCTGCTCAATTCTAATAATGGCTATGTCTTTACGTTCATTCTTTTGCTGTTCCTCTTTTAAGTCATAAAATATTTTACCAGAGCAAATCAATACTCTTTTTACTTTTTTCGGATCAGCATAATCATCCCCGATTAACTCTCTAAAATTGCCTTTGGTAAATTCTGATATTGGTGAAACAACTTTAGGATGCCTTAATAAAGATTTGGGAGTCATCACAATTAAAGGTTTACGAAACTCCCAAGCCAATTGTCTCCTTATTAAGTGGAAATAATTGGAGGGCTCTGTAATGTTTGTAACCACGATATTGTATTCAGCCGCTAGTTGCAAATAACGTTCAGGCCGTGCATTGGAGTGCTCAGGGCCTTGCCCTTCATAGCCATGAGGTAGTAACATTACTAACCCGTTCATTCTCTGCCATTTAGATTCAGATGGAGTTATAAATTGATCAATGATTACTTGTGCTCCATTAGCAAAGTCTCCAAATTGAGCCTCCCAAATTACCAGTGCATTCGGGTTTGCCATGGCATAGCCAAACTCAAATCCTAGCACCGAAAACTCTGCTAGAAGAGAGTTATAAATGTCAAAATTTTTCTGCCCTTTCTCAATATGGTTTAGGCTGTTGTAAGATTCATTGGTTTCGGCATCGTGCAACACACTATGCCTATGCGAAAATGTTCCTCTTTGTACATCTTGACCAGAAAATCTAATTGGATGCCCTTCTAAAAGCAACGACCCATAAGCCAATAGCTCTGCCCCTGCCCAGTTAAGCATCTTGTCTTTAAAAAACATTTCTTGGCGCTGCTTTAACTGTTTTTCAATCTGACGGAGCGGCTTAAACCCTTGTGGTATTTTAACGAGTGCTTCTCCTACTTTAGTAACAACTGCTTGCTTTATAGCTGTATTAGGCGATTTATCAAAATCATCTGGGATTGACCTTCTTAAACTTTGCCATACTTTTTCTAAAGTTGAAAACTTATATGGAAGAGGCTTTTGCTTTACTAAATTCAATCGGTCTTGCAATTCGTTACGGAAAGACTGGTCCATTTTTTTGGCCAGCTCAGCATCAATATCGCCTCTCTCAATTAAGATCTTATTATAGATTTCCCTTGGGTTGGGGTGTTTCGAAATGAGATTATATAAGTGAGGCTGTGTAAACTTAGGCTCATCACTTTCGTTATGGCCGTGCCTACGGTAGCATACCATATCTATAAAAATATCGCGGTTAAACTTTTCTCTGAATTCCGCAGCCGTTTTTACGCAATAAATTACGGCTTCAGGATCATCGCCATTCACGTGTAGCACAGGTGCATCAATTATCTTCGCAACATCAGAGCTATAAATACTTGACCTGGCATCTTCAAAATTGGTCGTGAACCCAACTTGATTATTAATAATAAAATGGATGGTTCCACCCGTATAATACCCATCCAACATACTCATTTGAGTTAATTCGTAACCGATCCCTTGACCTGCAATAGCGGCATCACCATGAATAAGAACAGGTAAAATTTTATCGTAATCTTTGTCATATTGGCCTTCCGCCTTTGCTCTTACGAAGCCCTCAACCACTGGGTTTACCGCTTCTAAGTGAGAGGGATTAGGCGCTAATTTAAGATCCACCTTTTTTCCTGTTTCGGTAATTATCTGACTAGAGTAACCCATGTGGTACTTTACGTCTCCGTCTCCCATGGTTAAATCAGGCAATGCTGTGCCCTCAAACTCGCTAAAAACTTGCTCATAGGTTTTACCCATGATATTAACAAGTACATTTAGCCGACCTCTATGTGCCATACCAATTACAACTTCTTCAACCCCTAAATCAGCGCTAGCATTTATGATAGCATCTAATGCAGGAATTGTAGTTTCGCCTCCCTCAAGCGAAAATCGTTTTTGTCCTATGTATTTGGTATGAAGAAAATTCTCAAAAACAACGGCTTCATTTAGCTTACTTAAAATTCGTTCCTTTTCTTTGGATGTAGGGTTAAAATTTAAAGCATCGTGCTCCACTTTTTCCTTAAACCAATCTAGCATTTCGGGATCCCGAATGTACATATACTCAAAGCCGATTGCCCCTGCGTAGGTTGACTTTAGTGCTGCTAATATATTCTTGAGACTAGTTTTCCCAATCCTCAATTCATTTCCTACTTCGAACTCTGTGTTTAAATCAGCCTCAGAAAGGCCGTGATCATTTAATGCTAACCTTGCACCGCGATCTCTACGTTTACGAACTGGGTTGGTGGTTGCTTCTAGGTGCCCACGAGTACGGTAGGCATGAATTAAATTTCGAACATTTATCTCCTTAGAATTTAATTCTGGCTGACCACCCTCGCCAAATTTTTGCTGGGAAAACTCAAATCCTTCGAAAAAGCGTTGCCAGCTTTCATCCACAGATGTTGGGTCTTCTCGAAATGAAGCATATACTTCATCCAAGTAATTGCCATGCGCATTGGCAATAAAAGAATATTTGTCCATAATGGGTTGTTACCTAATAAGTTGTCAAATATAGGTCATAATATTAATATATAATAACTGCCTATGCGGTTGTGCAACTATTAATAAAACAAAATAGTTTCTTGGAAGCAACTATCCTAAGGCAGAGCCACAAGGGCATTTCTGATTTCATTTTGCCCTGATGGTCAAAAACCGAAATTCCATAATTTGAGATCCTGAAACAAGTTCGGGATAACGTTTTAAGAAACTCCGAGGCACAGCCTGAGAGCGCTCTTTTTGAACAAAATAAAGTGAACCCAAAACCTAAATTAGTAATTCTTAGGAATGGCCTCTTCAATCTTTCAACCGCACTACAAGTGCCTAACTATAATTATATAAACCAACATATTGCATTTCATTCACAATCAATTACTTTTGCACCTCATTTAACAAAAAATGCGGACGTGATCCGCACGAGAAACTAAAAAAGTTATGGCAGTTAAAATAAGATTAGCCCGTAGAGGCAGAAAAGCATTGGCGATGTATGACATCGTGGTGGCAGATGTAAGAGCACCAAGAGATGGTCGTTACATAGAAAAATTAGGAAATTACAATCCTAATACAAATCCTGCAACAATCGTATTAAACGAAGAAAGTGCCTTGAAATGGGTAATGGACGGAGCCCAACCAACCGACACAACTAGAGCTATTTTATCGTACAAAGGAATTATGATGAAGAAGCACTTACAAGTAGGTGTTAATAAAGGAGCTATTACGCAAGAAGTTGCCGATAAACGTTTTGCAGAATGGTCTAAAACAAAAGATACTAAGATTCAAGCTAAACTTGATGGACTTTCAAATGACGAAGCCACTGCTGCTAAAGCAAGAATGGATGCCGAAACGAAAGTGAAAGAAGCAAGAACCGAAGCCATTCAGAAAAAGGCTGCGGATGCTATTGCTGCTGTTGAAGCAGAAGAAGCTGCCAAGGTTGCTGCCGAAGCTCCTGTTGTTGAAGAAGTTGCCGAAGAAGCTCCTGCTGAACCAGCTACTGAAGTAAAAGAAGAAGCTCCCGTTGCTGAAGCTAAGGAACCAGCTCCTGCGGCTGAAACGAAAGAAGAAGCTCCAGCTAAAAAAGAAGAAAAATAATTTAATCTATGGACTTTGAGTCTTGCTTCCAATTGGGGTATATACTCAAAACACATGGTTTAAAAGGTGAGTTAGTAATAGTTATTGATGCTGACAATCCTCAAGAATATCAAAAAATGGAATCAGTTTTTGTTGACCTCAACAAAAAATTGGTTCCATTTTTTATTGAACGAATTCAACTAAATGGCTCAAAAGCTATTATCAAGTTTGAAGAAGTTGACTCGATAGATAAGGCCAAGACATTTAAAGGGTCTAAAATATTTCTTCCTCTCGATGTATTACCCGATCTTAAAAATGGCTACTATTTCCATGAACTTATTGGGTTCAGTGTAATTGATAGTAATGAAGGAACACTTGGATTAATTTCTGGTGTATTTGATTCGGGAAGCCAAGATCTGATTGCCATGCAATATCAAGAAAAAGAGGTACTTATACCATTAACCGATGAGGTGGTAACTAAGGTAGATAAAGAAGCCAAAACCATCTATACTACCTTACCAGATGGCTTACTTGATATATATTTGTCTGACGATGAGAATTGACATCATAACGGTAGTTCCTGATTTACTAAAAAGTCCTTTTGAGGTTTCAATGATGAAACGTGCACAAGACAAGGGCCTGGCAGAAATAGTTATCCACAACCTTCGCGATTACTCCAATAATAAATATCGCCAGGTAGATGATTCCCCTTTTGGCGGTGGTGCTGGCATGGTGCTAATGATTGAGCCCATTGATAAGTGTATTACTAAACTTAAGACTGAAAGGGAGTATGATGAAATTATCTATACTAGCCCTGACGGACAAATACTAGACCAACCTGTTGCCAATGAGCTTTCTCTAAAAGGAAATATTATTATATTATGTGGGCACTACAAAGGGGTAGATGAGCGGGTACGTGCCCATTTAATTACCCGCGAAATTAGCATTGGTAATTATGTGCTTACTGGTGGTGAGTTGGCCGCTGCCGTAATTGCAGATAGCATTATACGTTTATTACCAGGTGTGCTTTCAGATGAAACCTCTGCCCTTACCGACTCCTTTCAAGATGGATTGGTTGCCCCACCCGTTTACACGCGCCCAGCGGAATATAATGGGATGAAAACCCCAGGAATACTACTCTCGGGCCATGCTAAAAAAATTGAAGAATGGCGGCACGATGAGGCGGTAAAAAGAACAGAGGAAAGAAGGCCAAGTTTTAATAAGTGAATTTATACATAGGGTATTTTCATGGGTCGCTAAAATCATAATACCTGCCAGGCAACCAAATAGAATCAGTTGTTTGCAAACGGCTACCATCTTCTAACAACATATCGAAGTTCATTTTTAACCATTGTTCCCCATAGTAACCAAGAGATGTTGGCTTTCTTGGACTATCAAAAACAGTAAAATGAGATGGGAATGTGCCCAAATAACTTTCTCCGCTATTCCACCCAGAAAGTAATTCCATTCAAAGCCAAATGAAACTTCCCGAACATTGGGCAAAGTGGGCTCAAATTCAATTGAAAATTCTTCTGCTTCCGCTGACATGCTAACTTCGTTTAGAGCGCTAGTACCACTATTAATATATCCCCCATTCGTGCCACTGTTAAAGATGTACATAAACCTTTCATTAAATTTGATTTTTAGGCTACCCTCTGCACTTGTAAAGACCATTTCAAATTCGCCATTTGCACCCGTAGTGGTACTATGAAAATCATCTGGGTCAGGGCCGCACCCTCCAGTAAATAAACCCCCACTGCAAATTTCATTATACACCTCCACAACCACACCCTTTAATGGCTCTTGGGTAGTGGCTTTTACAACCGTCCCCTTAATATGGTAATCGTACTTTTTTTGCAGGAGCTCGTAAAAACTAAAAGTTTAAAAACAAAAACAAGGGTAATTCATGAGTTTATAGAATGGTGTTTCATTTTTCTACAGTTCTAATGTTCTTTTGTTTAGGCTAAACTTCAATCCAAAATTTAAGTTCCAATTATCTTGATTGTACTTAAAATCATCATTATTCAAATCAACAGAATAGCCCAGTTGCGCTTTTAATTTAACAAGCTCTCCTCCAACCCTAAGCGTTAAGGCGGGCTCCGACATTAAGTGGGTGTCATTTAATACATTGAGGTCAAATTCATTTGTTGCTGGAATATCCTGAGTGGTAATAGAAGTGTAGCTAAGAATGCCAATTCGGTATGAAAAAGCAAATTCAAAGTGGTTACTAGCGTAACCAATATTGGGTTGAACAAACAATTTATTGAATTTCACCTTGGAACTAGGATTGTTTAAGCCAATGTTATTATTGTAAGAGTCTCCATAGCGCCATTTTACAGTGCCACTGCCGAATCCCACATAAATTTCGAACACCCAATTATTGGGCAAATTTTTATAATGCCCAATAGCTAAATCCATATATGATCCGTTCGCCTTTTCATTTTTAATGGTCTGCATGCCGTTAAGTTGTATGGCAAACAAAGAATCGATGGAGTAAGCTGTTTGAATTTCAATCGCTTTCATATCCTCTCCCATACTATACTGTGCAGAAATTTTAAAATCATTCTTTTCTTTAAAAAGTGGTACATTTTGGGCATTAGGTGCATAGTAAATTGGTGAACATGATGCCAAAATAAAGACTATTAAAACCTGAGTTATTATTGTTTTCATACGCCATCTTGTTTGATACAATAAACCTACAAACTAAATGCGAATTTCCCTTGGCAGTTTATACTACGCTAATAATTACTTTTTGCAAAAAATGCAACGCCCCTTTAATAAGCCCTTACGGAGGTTAGGAATGTTATACCGAAACGGGTAAATTTAGGAATTTGCTGAATTGAAACTTGTAACTTTATAGCATGAAATATTTGATTGTAATTGAAGAAACCGATACGGGATTTAGTGCTTATGTACCAGATTTGCTAGGATGCATTTCGGTTGGAGAAACACGATATGCAATAGAACATAATATACAGGAGGCCATTCTACTTCACCTGGATGGAATGAAAGAAGATGGCATAGATGCCCCAACTCCTAAAACGGAAGGGGTTTCCATGCTAATTCCAAGAACTGTATGAAGGTAAAACAAATTGTTAATACAAGATGGGAGGATTCTTGTTGCTCCAAAAGGAAGCCCTAAACAATATAAGCACTCTACAAAAAAAGGTAGAGTTACGGTGCCTGATCATCGACAAAATAATGACCTTGCAAGAGGAACTGAAAACAGTAATTTAAAACAAGCTGGGTTAAAGTAGTCCAATTGCTTCTTTCGGTTAAGTTCTAAGTAATACATCAATTCAATAGTTAACAAGATAGAAACATGCCCTTTTGATGTTCCTCGAAGAGCGTCATTCCTGCCTGCGCAGGAATGACGTAGTATCTATGGTGTTGCTATTTACAGTCATTTTTGCTGTCTTGATTAGAACTTAACCCTTCTTTCTTAAAGTTTATTATTTCAGGGATGTTGGTTTAATACCTAAACTTATACACAGGATGCCTTCTGGGGAACCAGCAGGCGGTAAAAAGGACAGAGGAAAGAAGGCCAGGGCAGGAATTTTCATGATTTTTTCTTGTTAAATAAAAACACAAATCCTGTGTTAAAATTAAAATTGTCCTGATACAAATTGTAGTCATTGAAGCCTGTACCAGATGAAAAACCTAATTGAACTTGTATTTTAAAATTGCTAGAACCTGCCCTTAAGGTAACGGCAGGTTCAGCAACAAAGAAAGTGTAAGAATTACCTATTGGAGTAAAGTGTTGAACATCTATATAATATTTGTTTAGGCTAGAAATTCCATTAAACATAGTATTGGTACCTGTACGTATTGAAAAAACAATTTCCAAGTTTTTTATTGAATAACCAAGATTTCCTTGTAGGTACGTTTTAACGGCATTAAATTTAACCGATGGTGATTGAGTATTCCAGTTATACCCAGCAAACCCTATTCCTGCATAAACTTCCGTTATCCAATTATTAGTCCTCCCTTTGTACCTGCCAATAGCTACATCTAGTTGATGTATTTCAGTGCCTGATTTTGTAATTGAGTTGCTAAAATTTATTTGGGCCGCCCAAACTGAATCAAGCGCAAATGAAGACTGAACGGCAATTTCTGTAGATCCCTCAGTTATTCCAAGACCTGCATTTATTTTGATATCATTTATGTTTTTAATGAGGGGAACGTTTTGAACGTTTGGTGCATAATATACATTTGAACAAGAACTTAACAGTAAACAAAATGCTATTGGGTAAATAAAGGTTTTCATAATATTGATCTTTGAGATGGTAAGTAATTCACGTCAAAATAAAGATGTTTTAAAGGTTTAGCCTTGGCAGTTTATACTACGCTAATAATTACTTATTGCAAAAAATACTAAAATGATTGTGTACATTTATATCAATGAAAAATGCCATTGATGTTCAAAATAGAATTTTTGACAAAATCAAGCAAATACTTCCTGCAAACACCTCTTTTGTAGATGAGCTCGCTATTGTACTTGACATTAGCAACGATAGTGCTTACCGTAGAATTAGAGGAGAAAAACAGCTTTCAATCGAGGAACTTTTAAAGCTTGGCACTGCTTATCATATTTCATTTGATTCCCTTCTGCAAAATAATATTGATAATGTTTCTTTCAATTACCGCTCTATCAATGGCAATATAAGTTTCGAGGCCTACTTTAACTCCATCCTCGATAATATGAAATTGGTGTCAGGGTTCGAAAAGAGTGAGTTGATTTATGTTGCCAAGGATATTCCTTTAGTACAGTATTTTGAGTATCCTCAAATTACTGCTTTTAAGTTATTTTTCTGGTATAAAACTATTTTAGGAGACCCCAAGTTCGAGGGTGATTCCTATAATCCAAACTTGATTCCAAATGCATTATTTGAAACCGGTAGGCAGATTCGAGGGGAATATCTTAAAATTCCATCCATCGAAATATGGAATAAAGAAACAATTAACAGCACACTAAACCAGATAGAGTTCTATTATGATAGTGGTTTTTTTAGTGATATAAAGGTGCTATCGGGCATTTTTGAGGATCTAAAACAATTGATTTTGCATGTAAAATCAGATGCATCATTAGGTTATAAAACCTCTAATATGTACCCCTCTACCGAAGACAAAGAAAACTACAAGCTGTATTATAATGAAATAACGATTGGTGATAACACCATTTTTTTTGATTTAGGAGATAGAAAAATTGCTAACATAACACATAATGTGTTGAATATTTTAACAACTAGTAACCCTGAGTTTTGCGATGAAACTTTGCGTACCCTTAAAAACATTATCAATAAATCCAATTTAATTAGCGTAGTTTCTGAAAAACACCGAAATAAGTTTTTTAATATGATTTTACAAAAAATAGAGGCCTTAAGGAGTAAGTTATTGAACTAATCTATTCCTTGAATAAGGCTAATTAGCTATTTCTTGTCATCTGTTAGCACATCAATTTCTCCATTTTGAGATAAGAAAATAGCAATGTTTTTAGTATTTGGAAACTGGCTAAAAATAATCATTAACGAAGCCATAATTGGCACCGACAATAGCATCCCCATTACTCCCCAAAGTGCTCCCCAAAAAACCAACCCTATAATTACTACCAAAGGACTAAGGTTTAATTTATTGCCAAGCAATTTAGGCTCTATTACATTGCCAATTAGTACTTGAACCGCCATTACACCTACCAATACACTAATGGTTTGCTTTATATCTGCATATTGAATTATAGAAAATAGAACAGGAAACGATGTGGCAATAATGGAGCCTACACTAGGGATAAAATTTAACAGAAATATAATAAATGCCCAAAGCCCTGGCAGTTCTATTCCTAAAAACAATAGAACAAAAAAGCTAAGCACTCCAGTTAAAAAGCTCGTTAATAACTTAATAGTTAAGTAGTCGCTTAACAAAGAATGGATTTTTTGCCATGTTTTATTAATACGATTCGACTCCTTACCTGCGCCATAAATCTTGTCTATTTTATTATTTAATTGAGTTTCCTCCAGCAATAAAAAAAGCACATAGAAAAACACCAATAATAAACTACCTACAAAAGATGCCAACGAGCTAGCCGCATTAGCCGCTGATTTCAAAAGTGCCCCTTTTTGGTTTTCTAAGTTTTCTGCCAAGTTATCTACTCCTATTAATGCTTCAATTCTTTCTAATAATGCTATCAAATTAGTGCTGTACAGATCGAAATTATCAGTGAGCTTATTAATATTTGTAATAATTATATTCATCGAAACATAAATCCCAAAGAATACGATAAGGGTACTAATAATGGTAAGAATAACTTTGGGAAGCGATTTTTTAAAGATTTTAATTTTTCCTAAACCTCCGCGTACTTCAATAATTATAAACCAAAACAGCAAAGCAAATATTATTGGCTGTAGAAAGCTTTTAAAAAACAAAAGAATTGCTATAATAGCTCCAAGCGTTATTAAAATTGCAGCAGTCTTCTGGGTGGAATTATCAGGTATATTAATTGTCATATATTTAAAAGTAAGAAAATATTTGCGTAATGAAAAAATCACCCTGATTCAATCTGTTTCATATTTAGCAGTAATTAGTATTGTTTATTATAAAAACTTCTATATTTGCAGTCCGATTTAAAAAATCGTATATAAATACGCATAAAATGACTGATTTAATCAAACTAGTAGAAGAAGAAAACGCAGCATTAAGAAGCAATCATCCAGATTTTAAAGCTGGAGATACTATTAATGTGCATTATAAAATCAAAGAGGGAGAAAAGGAGCGTATCCAGCAATTCCAAGGTACTGTTCTACAGCGTAGGCATGCGAACGGAAATGGTGAAACATTTACAGTTCGTAAAGTCTCTAACGGTATTGCGGTAGAAAGAATTTTCCCAATCTTATCTCCAAACTTAGATAAAATCGAAGTACTTAGAAGAGGTAAAGTAAGAAGAGCAAGATTGTATTACCTACGTGGATTGCAAGGTAAAGCTGCTCGTATTAAAGAGAGAAAATAAGATTTAGATCTATATTAATGAGAAGGCCAATTGATTTATTCAATTGGTCTTTTTTTGTTTTACATTTACATGGCGGCTCCAAATGGATGCGGCTATTTTTTTCGACCTAAATTAAATTAGTTTAGTAATGGCATGGTTTACAAGAAAAGATAAGGGGATATTAACTCCCACAGATGCAAAAAAAGAAGCACCAGATGGGTTGTGGTATAAAACACCAAAAGGAAAAATAATTCATACAAGAGAACTCAAAAACAATGCATATGTAAGTCCAGAAGATGGCTATCATGTTCGAATTGGATCTAATGAATATTTTGAAATTCTTTTTGATAATAACAAGTTTACTGAAATGGATGAAAATATGGTATCTGCCGACCCTCTTGGGTTTGTTGATACCAAACCTTACATCGACCGATTAGAGGCAGTAAAAAAGAAAACCAATCTTAAAGACGCTGTACGTACTGCGCATGGCAAAATAAATGACATTGATATAAACATTGCATGCATGGATTTCTCCTTTATTGGCGGGTCTATGGGCTCGGTGGTAGGAGAAAAAATTGCAAGAGCAATTGAATATTCCATTAAAAACAAAGTGCCGTTTTTAATGATTTCAAAATCGGGTGGCGCCCGAATGATGGAGGCAAGCTTATCGTTGATGCAGCTAGCTAAAACTTCTGCAAGGTTGGCACAACTATCCGAAACAACAACCCCTTATATTTCTTTATTAACGGATCCAACAACTGGAGGCATTACTGCCTCTTTTGCCATGTTAGGTGATTTTAATATTGCAGAGCCGGGAGCATTAATTGGGTTTGCCGGCCCTAGAGTAATTAGAGAAACAATTGGAAAAGATCTGCCTAAGGGATTCCAAAGCTCGGAGTTTGTATTAGATCACGGCTTCCTTGATTTTATTGTTGATAGAAGAGATTTAAAAGCAAGGTTAACAAAGCTTTTAAAGATGATTCAGAAATAAAGTAATAATAACCCACGTCATTCCTACGTAGGCAGGAATCTGTTAAAATAGATTTAATAAACACAACGGGATCCCTGCCTTTGCAGGAATGACGAAAGAGGTTGGCAATCATGCGCTTAATAAATCACCCTGTATTATGTAATTACTACCTTACTTATAAGTGTAATGCAAAATGTAGTTTTTGCGATATTTGGGAGATTCCATCTCAATATGCCTCATTAGATGACATTAAGAAAAATTTTATTCACCTTAAGAAATTAGGCGTTAAAATAATAGATTTTACTGGAGGCGAGCCCCTACTTCATCCCAATCTACCAGAAATATTAGCGGAGGCAAAAGCTCTTAAGTTTATCACAACTGTAACCACCAATGGGCTGCTTTACCCTAAAAAAGCAAAAGAATTAGCAGGTCTTATAGATATGCTTCACTTCTCATTAGACTCATCCATAGCCTCTGAGCACAATACCATGAGGGGTGTAGCTTGTTTTGACTATGTACTAAAATCGATAAAAATAGCCAAGGAGTTAGGAGAAACTCCTGACATCCTTTTTACCGTTTTTAAAGGAAATTTTGAACAAATTAGGCCTGTATATGAGCAAATAGTATTACCTAATAAGCTGCTGATGGTACTGAACCCTGCATTTGAATATAATGGATTAGGTGTGGATGACGCTTTATCTCCGCAACAACTAAAAGAGCTAAGTGCTTGGGGTAAAAAGTCTAGGGTTTACTTAAATGATGCTTTTATTACGCTAAGAAGAAATGGAGGCAACTCAACCGCTAAACCTGTATGCAAAGCTGCAAGTAGCACAGTAGTTATTTCTCCTGATAATAAGCTAGTGCTGCCTTGCTACCATTTGGGGAAAGAAAGTTTCAAAGTAAATGACAATTTATCAAACTTGTATTCAACAGATGCTGTTAAAAATATCATACAACAAGAAGGTAAATTGCCCGAATGCGAAGGATGTACCATAAACTGTTACATGCAACCTTCCTTTGCGGTAGAGCTCAATAAATATTGGTTTAAAGCCTTACCAAGTACGCTTAAATATAATTACTATAAAAGCACTTGGAAACAGCTCTTTTAGATTTTTGATGGAAGTAAATTAGGCATAGGAATAACAAATACAATTTTCTTTTTTCAATTTTTCATCTTTCGCTTCTCACCTCTCTCATTTCACATTTAATCAATATATTTGTGCCACTTATACCAATAAAATTTGAACAATGGGTACCGTAATAATTTCAGCGATCGTTGCATTTTCAGTGGTAATTCTACTGTTGGTCTTAATTCTACTTTTTGCGCAGTCCAAATTAGTGCAATCGGGCGATGTTAATATTGTTATTAATAATGATAAAGACAATGCGATTGTAACTCCAGCAGGGGGGACTTTACTAACAACACTGACTGCAAATAAAATATTTCTGCCTTCTGCCTGTGGTGGTGGTGGAACATGTGGAATGTGTAAATGTACAGTTGATTCTGGTGGCGGAGAAGTGCTACCAACTGAGGTTGGCCATTTGAGCAGAGACGAGCAAAAAGATAATGTTCGTTTAGCTTGCCAAGTTAAAGTAAAAGAAAACCTAGAAATAGGTGTTTCAGATGAGATTTTTGGCATTAAAAAATGGGAATGTGAAGTAATTTCAAATTATAATGTTGCCACCTTTATAAAAGCCTTTATTGTTAAATTACCAGAAGGTGAAACCTTGGATTTTCAAGCAGGGGGGTATATTCAAATTGATGTTCCTTCCATTAAGGTTGATTTCAAGGACATGAATATTGAGCCCGAGCCAGGCGATCCTGCAGGACCAGATAAATTTAAAGAAGATTGGGATGCCTTTAATTTATGGGATCTTAAAATGAAGAATGGGGAGGAAATTTTTAGAGCTTACTCCATGGCGAACCACCCAGCAGAAGGCAATATTGTAATGCTTACCATTCGTATTGCTACTCCACCTTGGGATAGAGACAAAAAACGCTGGATGGATGTAAATCCTGGAATTTGCTCTTCTTATGTATTCTCTAGAAAGATTGGTGACAAAGTAACTATTTCAGGACCTTATGGTGAATTCTTTATCAAAGATACTGGTTCCGAAATGGTTTATGTTGGAGGTGGTGCTGGAATGGCGCCAATGCGTTCACATTTATTCCACTTATTTCATACGTTAAAAACAGGCAGAAAAGTTACCTATTGGTATGGCGGGCGTTCTAAACGTGAGCTATTTTATGTAGATGACTTTAGAAAAATTGAAAAGGAATTCCCTAACTTCAAATTCTTTTTAGTCCTTTCCGATCCAATAGAAGAAGATAATTGGGTTGAAAAGAAAGATATGGATGATCCAGAAGGGGATGGATTTACAGGGTTTGTTCATAATGCAGTAATCGAGCAACAATTAAAAAAACATGAATCTCCAGAAGATATTGAGTTTTATTTCTGTGGCCCTCCAATGATGAATAACGCAGTTCAAAAAATGTGTGACGACTGGGGGGTTCCTCCAGAAAACGTAGCATTTGATGATTTCGGTTGATAAAACTTTATAAACATAACAAAAAAAGCCTGGCAGATGTCAGGCTTTTTTGTTATGCGATTTTTTCACTTTTTTCATTCCCTCCAACACGTTCTATAGTACGCATCAACTCTTTTCTAATTGCAAAAAGGTTAAGCTGTCTTATGCTATACCGCTTTAAATGTGAGGATAATTTAACAAAATCTATTGTTTATCATCAATTACTCCTTTTAAAAAATAATTGTATGCTATTGTTAAAACCAATATAAACAGGGCTGCAACTACTCCTATAATTACACCGTAATATTGTTCTACAGATAAAGCAATGCGTATCAAAATTGTTGCTAATACGAATGCTGAATACCTAAATATTTTATAATAGTTCATTGTGTAACGCAGTGCTATTAATACAATAATTATGTCGCTAAAGATAAGTACCGTGTAAAAAGTATGAAACGAATGTAAATAATGACCTGTGATAATCAATTCTTTAATATCCACATAACCTATAACCGTAAATGCAATAAGTAATAGAATGGCTAATAGCTTTTTTAACCGAATAAATTGTTCTTGGTCATCTTCAATATTAGTAATTTGAATATGTTTTTGAAGCTTGTATGTTAATCCCATCATAAAGAAAATTGCAATCGCCCCAAATCCATAAATCATCATCGACATTAATGGCTCTTTGGTAGTTTGCCAGCTAAAATTGGGACCTATGTGGCTAAACTCTTTAAATCCATCTCTTAAAAAAATAAGAGATAATAACTCGAATTGTTTACCAACCGACTTAGCTACTGATGTTGGAAGCATAAATATGAGTCCAAATAATTCAGTAATTAACAGCAGCGTAAAAACTATTTCTATTGAGAAAAAAGGGTTTTTGAAATGTTCATTAAACCTTCCTAAATGGATATATTCGTAAATAACCAGAAGGCTTAGTAAAGAACATATAATAAAGCTAAAAACTAAAACTACGCTGATAATGTATGAGCTTGATTTACTCTCCCAAAACTGTTTTAGTCTTTCAAAAAGGTTGGAAATAAGTTTTAAGAAACTTTTTTGCAATTTTTATTTTTATATCCACAACGAATATAAATAATTATGTGGCTACAAAGAATTTATTAAACCTAATAGTTTACTTAATATTATGAGTTGACCAAATGAGAGAAGAGCAAAAAAACCAAGTTTAGCGTCTATTATAAGTGTCCAATTAGCTCTAATTAAAAAGAGCGGTCATTGATAAGCACTCCTTTATTTACTACTCAGCCAGAAAAACGTTGCCACAAAGATCCCAAGGCTCTAAGAACCACTAAATAAAGGTATTGGAAGAATTAAAACCTTAGTGAAGCTTTCTGACTTCGCGTCTTAGTGGCTAAAAAGGATGTTTTAGTAGCTGAGTAGTAACCTCCTTTATTTCTCCTTCTTTAATTTTTTATCGTCAAGATTTTTATCCAAAAATTTATTGATCTTATCAATATCAAGGTTTCCTTTGATTTCCCCGAACTTATCAATCTTGATGTCAAGCCCATCGAGGTCTTTATGCACTTTGGGTTTTTCTTTATTTTTCTTGCTCATAATGCTATCGTATTAATGGCTAAATTAATTCGGCTAATAGATTCTTTAACGCCAAGTACCGCTAATATACCCATTAAATCCGGCCCTCCGCCTTGGCCAGTTAGTGCCAAGCGTAAGCCCGGCATTACCCTTCCAAAACCTAGATCGAGTTCTGTTACGGTTTTCTCAAACCATTTTTTGTAACCCTCCGCAGTTGGGTTTTCTAGCTCTTTGATATAACTAGAAAATAACTCAAGCGCTTGAACAGTTTCAGGCTTCCATTTCTTTTTAACAGTCTTAGCATCGTACGCTGTAGGACTAACGAAAAAATACTGTCCATTGTTCCAAAAGTCATCTTTAAAAGTGCTTCGCTCAATTAAGAGAGTAACGATAGCTCTTGCTTTTTCAATAGAACATGCTGTTCCTTCCTTCTGAGCTTTTTCTACTAAGCTGTCAGCTAACTCCTCCATTGGAGTACTTCTTAAATAATGTTCGTTAAGCCAATTCGCTTTTTGAATATCGAACTTCGCTCCTGCTTTGCTAATTCTTTCCAGTTCGAATGCTCCCGTTAGTTCTTTCAAAGAAAAAATCTCTTGCTCGGTTCCTGGGTTCCAACCTAATAAAGCAAGAAAATTTACCATGGTTTCTGGCAAGTAGCCTTTCTCTTTAAACCCTTCTGCCAATTCACCTGATTTTGCATCGGTATAGTTTAGGGGAAAAATCGGAAACCCATGTTTATCTGCATCTCGCTTACTCAGTTTACCATTACCTTCTGGCTTTAGAAGTAAAGGTAAATGTGCAAACTGGGGTGCTTGCCATCCAAAGTATTGGTATAACATAATGTGTAAAGGAGCAGAAGGCAACCACTCTTCTCCACGAATTACGTGGGTAATCTTCATTAAATGATCATCTACGATATTGGCTAAATGATATGTTGGAAAACCATCCGATTTCATTAAAACTTTATCATCCATCGTATTTGTACTCACACTTACTTTTCCACGAATAATATCATTTACTTCTACTGTTTTGTCAGCCTCGAGCTTAATCCTAATCACATAGGGCGCACCACTTTTAATAATAGATTCTACTTCTGATGGCTCCATGGCCAGAGAATTTCGCATTCCCATCCGATTGGCAGAGCTATACTGCTGATTGGATGCTTTCGCTTCTTGAAGCTTTGTGCGCATCGCCTCCAATTCTTCAGACGAATCGAAAGCATAATAGGCCATTCCAGAATCTAATAACTTTTGCGCATATTGTTTGTACAATCCAAGCCTTTCGGATTGCCTATAGGGGCCATAATTACCCTCTTTTTGGGGGCTCTCGTCTGGTGTTATTCCACACCAATCTAATGCTTGCTTGATGTATTCCTCGGCTCCCTCTACTTTTCGCTTTTGGTCAGTATCTTCAATACGAAGAATAAACTCTCCTCCATTTTTTTTAGCAAAAAGGTAATTATACAGTGCAGTACGTACACCGCCAATATGTAAGCCTCCTGTAGGGCTAGGTGCAAATCGAACTCGAATCATTTTGTTATTAGTTAACGTCATTGCGAGGAACGAAGCAATCCAATTATTTAATAGATTGCTTCGTTCCTCGCAATGACGTATTTAAATTATTATTTTAAAGTAGCAATGCAAGAAATTTCTACATTTACATTTTTAGGCAATGTACTTACTTCTACGGTTTCTCTGGCCGGAGGATTTTCTCCAAAATAACTTCCATACACTTCATTAATAGCCGCAAAATCATTCATATCGGCTACAAAAATGCTGCATTTAACCACATGATCGAAACTAGCACCCGCCTCTTCTAAGATGGCTCTAAGACTTTTCATAACCCTGTGCGTTTCATTTTTAATGCCTGTTGAAACCAACTCTCCAGAAGAAGGATCTAAAGGTATTTGGCCAGAAACATACAACATTCCATTAGATGCAACCGCTTGGCTATAAGGCCCAATTGGCGCTGGTGCATTGCTTGTATTTATGATTTTCTTATCCATAACGATTTATTGTATTTTTGGCAAAATTAGTCAATGAATTTTAACCTTTGATGGTTGAAAACAAATAGTTAAGGAGATGAACATAGTTGTAGTTGGATCCAAAGAACAGGCAGACCTTATTAATGAAAAAATTAGAGGCGCTCACAAATTACTTTTTTCAGGTTTCTTATCTGAATCGCACCTAGAAAAGGCTGATATCATATTCGATTTTAATGTGGAAGAGAACCCCGAAAACTTAGCCCATTATATTAACTATCCCCAAATGGCTGTTTTTCTAAATGCAGTTACTTTTAACTTGGCTGAACAGGCTGTTTATGAGTCAAAAGTAGCGTGTAATTTGTTTGGGTTTAACGGTCACCCCACGTTTATTGAAAGAGACCTGCTAGAGGTATCTATGTATAACCAAGGTGATGCTAAAGTTCTGGCAGATGTTATGAATAACTTGCAGCTTGACTATCAATTAGTAGATGACAGAGTTGGCATGGTAACTCCTCGCATAATTGCCATGATTATAAACGAAGCCTATTATACCGTTATGGAAGGCACTGCCACACGTAAAGACATTGATTTAGGCATGAAATTAGGAACTAACTACCCCATGGGGCCTTTTGAATGGATCGCTAAATGGGGCATTACCAATGTATATGAAGTGCTTGAAGCGCTTTATGAAGACACCAAAGAAGAGCGTTATAAAATATGCCCGCTTTTAAAGAAGGAATATTTGAGAGCCTTGGTTTGATAATAATTTAATACCGAACATTAAATTTTTATTGCCTTACTAATCTCAACTATCTAAAAAATTGCTATCTTAAATTTTAGAGTTGTGAATTTTTTAAATGAACCAGTACATATACCCGTTAATAGCAATTTTAGGTTTTGCAGTAGTTGCAATGGCAGCTGCTCAGATTGCGGGCTATTTTAGAAAAATTCGGCTTCCATTAATAACCGGTTTATTAATTTCTGGTATTTTAACGGGCCCTTTCGTTCTAAACCTCATTCCTGACTCTTCTATTTTTCATTTAAACTTTGTCAATGATATTGCATTAGCATATATCGCTTTTGCGGCTAGTGCCGAACTTTATTTACGCGAAATGCGAAGCAGAATCCATAGTATAAAATGGATGAGCATTAGCCAGCTATTCGTCACTTTTTTTTTAAGCGGAATTGCCGTTTATTTTTTAGCAGAGCACATGTCGTTTATGCAAAATATGACCACTGTGCAGATATTGGGTGTTTCTTCTCTTTTCGCGGTTATTTTTGTAGCACGTTCACCCGCATCGGCCATTGCGGTAGTTAACGAGATGCGTGCAAAAGGCCCGTTTGTGCAAACCGCTATTGGGGTAACGGTACTAAAAGATGTTTTCGTAATCATTCTCTTTTCTTTTTGTTTGGAATTTTCCGTTACTCTTTTTAATGAAACCACCTTAAACTTAGCATTTGCAGGCATCCTCTTAATTGAGCTTTTTGCTAGTCTTTTGCTAGGATACCTGTTTGGTCAATTGTTAGTATTAATACTTAAAACAAACTGGAAACAAATTATAAAATCGTTCTTAATTTTTTCTACTGGGTACGCATCTTATATACTACACCATTGGTTAGAAGATATTAGCCTATTCGGTTTAGAGCACAGCATTAACATAGAACCACTGCTAGTATGCATTGTAGCCAGTTTTTGGGTTACAAATTATAGTTTTTACAGGGCTGAGTTTCTCCAAATTCTAGAAAAAGCTGGTAAGTATATCTATATTCCATTTTTCCTATTGGCTGGCGCATCTCTCAAATTAAATCTGTTTTTGAGTGTAGCAGGAATAGCATTTAGCCTATTTATAATACGACTTGTCTCGTTGGTTATAGCAGGTTATATAGGAGGAAGTCTTTCTGGCGATAGTCCATTATTTAAAAGACTCGCATGGATGCCCTATGTAACCCAAGCTGGCGTTGGGCTTGGCTTAACTACCGTAGTTGCTAACACTTTTCCTGAATGGGGAGTGGAGTTTTCAACCATTGTTATTTCCGTAATTGTTGTAAATCAAATTGTTGGTCCAGGTCTTTTTAAGTGGGCAATAAGTCAAGTTAAAGAAGGTCATACCCGAGCTGATACACCCGTATTTGATGGCACCAAAGACGCCATTATTTTTGGTTTTGAAACCCAATCTGTCGCGCTGGCACTGCAATTGCAAGAGGCTGGTTGGAAAGTTAAGATTGCCACATTAAAACAAGATATTAATAGAGACGAATATGAAAACATTGATATCAGACCCATTGATGAACTAACCATTGAAACCCTAAACAAACTCGATTGCAAACTATCCGAAGCCGTTGTGTTAATGTTAACAGATAAAGAAAATTTGGTGCTATGCAACCTAATATATGAGCATGTTGGCACCCACGACATTATCGTACGTCTCAATCATCGTTATAATTTTAGTAAATTTCATGAGCTAGGGGCCGTCATTGTTGATCCTTCTACTGCCATCGTATCCTTACTAGATCATTTTGTTCGTTCACCACAGGCCGCTTCACTTTTATTGGGTATGCAAGATGACCAAGATACCAATGACATACAGGTAATCAATAAGGACTTACATGGTATACTTATCCGGAACCTAAGATTGCCTGCCGATGTTATTATTTTATCAGTAAAGCGAAAAGGAAACCTAATTATATCGCATGGTTATACCCGCCTTCGTGCAGGTGATACCTTAACCATGGTAGGCTCTAAAAACAGCCTTGCCGAAGTATCTCTTAAATTCGGGTACTAATTATCCAATAACTATTTACAAAAAACCTGAGTTCGACCTAAGGAATACGGTCAGCTTTAAGCGAAAATTTCGTAAACAATTCAAATTTTTGCAGAACTAACGGGTTAATTCAAAAAAATTTGAGGCAGTTTAGGGAAGTTTCTCTAAAGCCCGCTGGGAAAATTTCTGACAGGCAACCTTTTGAATATAAAAACCTTGAAATAATCCACTATATCTTCCCTTTTTATATCCAAAATGTCACCTATCATCGTATTTTCTGAAAGCTATTCCTTAGGTCGAACTCAGGTTAATAACTAACTTTGCCCGCTATGGTAAATAATGATGATAATCTTTTGAAAAAAATCGTTTCGCATTCTAAAGAGTACGGTTTCATTTTCCCTTCCAGTGAAATTTATGATGGCTTAGCCGCTACCTATGATTACGGTCAAAATGGAGTAGAGCTAAAAAATAATATTAAGCACTATTGGTGGAAAGCCATGGTGCAAATGAATGAAAATATCGTGGGCATTGATACAGCGATTTTTATGCACCCCACAACGTGGAAAGCCTCTGGCCACGTAGATGCTTTTAACGATCCTTTAATTGATAATAAAGATTCAAAAAAGCGATACCGTGCCGATGTATTGGTGGAAGACCATATTGCCAAAATCGAAGGAAAAATTGCGAAAGAGGTCTCCAAAGCAGCTAAGCGTTTTGGAGATGCTTTTGATGAAGCAGAATTTGTAGCTACCAATGGGCGAGTAGTTGGTTATAAAGAAAAAATTGCTTCCATCGAAGCAAGAATGCAAGAAGCCATCGATACTCAAAACTATGCTGACTTTAAAACGCTTATCGAAGATTTAGATATTTCTTGCCCTGTCTCCGGTTCTAAAAACTGGACAGATGTAAGGCAGTTTAACTTAATGTTTTCTACCGAACTTGGCTCGGTGGCAGGTGATGCAAGCACTATTTATTTAAGACCAGAAACCGCGCAAGGGATTTTTGTTAATTACTTAAATGTACAAAAATCGGGAAGAATGAAATTGCCATTTGGAATTGCTCAAATTGGCAAAGCCTTTAGAAATGAAATTATTGCGCGCCAGTTCATTTTTAGAATGCGAGAGTTTGAGCAAATGGAAATGCAATTTTTTGTGAAGCCTGGAGAAGAACTTACTTGGTACGAGGCGTGGAAAGAAAAGCGAATGAAGTGGCACAAAGCACTCGGTTTAGGAACTGAAAATTACCGTTTCCACGATCATCTCAACTTGGCACATTATGCCAATGCCGCAGTCGATATTGAATATAATTTTCCCATGGGGTTTAAAGAGCTAGAGGGGATTCATTCGCGTACCGATTTTGATTTAACGGCCCACGAAAACCATTCAGGTAAAAAATTGCAGTTTTTCGATCCGCAGGAGAACAAAAACTATGTACCTTATGTGGTAGAAACCTCTATTGGGTTAGATCGTATGTTTTTAGCCGTACTTTCCGCTTCTTATAATGAAGAAAAACTAGCGGATGGATCGGAGCGAGTTGTATTAAACATTCCTCCTGCTTTAGCCCCAACAAAAGTAGCCGTGTTGCCATTAACAAAAAAAGATGGATTGCCAGAAAAGGCGCGGGAGTTAATCAATGAGTTAAAGTTTGATTTTACGGCACAGTACGATGAAAAAGATGCGATTGGTAAGCGTTACAGAAGGCAAGATGCTGTTGGCACTCCCTATTGTGTAACCATCGATCATCAAACATTGGAAGATAACACGGTAACTATTAGAGATAGAGACAGCATGGAACAGATTAGAGTAGCTATTGAAGAAGTAAGGACAACGCTGGAAAAGAGCACTTCTTTAACTGAACTTTTACGAAGAAACTAATTGCCGGTACTGGTGATTTTTTATATAATTATTATCGTTTCTGTAATTATTCTAGCACATAAATTTTATGGCTTAGAGGGAGTTTTAACAAAAATTAGATCCAACAGAACTTTGCAGCTGCGGTATAAGTCATCCATAAGTAAGCATAATAAGTTCTATCAAAATTTACCCAAAAAAAGCAAGCTACAGTTTGAACATAAGGTTGGTTACTTCATTTTAACCAAAGCGTTTATTCCAAGAGATATAAAGGAAATTACGGATGAAATGAAAGCCCTAATTGCAGCCACGGCTGTTCAGCTCACTTTTGGTTTGCCAAAAGTTACCTTAAAGCATTTCGATAAAATTCTTATCTACCCAAACGATTATTACTCCACCATTAGTCGTCAATATCACAAAGGAGAAGTAAACCCTAGGTATAAATCCATTGTGCTTTCGTGGCAGCATTTTGTTGAAGGATTTGCCAACCCAACGGACGGATTAAATTTGGGTTTGCATGAAATGGCACATGCCTTAAAGTTGGAAAATCTAATTAAAAATGGAGAACATCACTTTTTTGATTTAGATGAATATCAAAAATGGCTTGACATAGCCAAACTAGAAATTGAACATATAAGAAATGGGGGAAAATCTATTTTTAGAAAATATGCTTCGGTAAACGAAGATGAGTTTTTTGCCATTTGTATGGAGCTTTATTTTGAACAGCCTCATCAATTATTTGATTATAGCCCTGCACTTTACAAAACCCTTTCTAATTTATTGCATCAGGATACCATTAAGCTATATGGTTAACAAAGTGCTTAGATTTCTAATTTTCTATTATTTTTATACCCAATTCTATTTAAATTCGTATAATTACTTACAAACATCTTTACCTTATTATGAATACCACAAAAGAAGTTGAAATTAAAGTGAGTCCAAATGGCAGAGTAACTACCAACAAAGTGGTTTACATTAAAAGAGAAAAGGTTCAGCAAGAAGTAAAAAAAACAAAGAAATTCGCTGCTAATTGGTAATATATGCCTTTTAATATCCTATTGCTCCCGCTTCTTGGTGGGTATTATTTTATTTCAACAAATTATTATTTAAAATTTAAATTACAAAGATTAGATAGGCAAAGACTACTCTTTGATTCCATTCTAATTGGTGTGATTCTATCGACAGTTTCGTTTACTTTTATTTCTCTTATACATTTTATTTCTCCCTCATTCGTTTCTAAAGTTTCATCACTTAATCCAATTAATGAACCGTATTGGGGAACTGGAGTTCTAGCTTTTATCTTAGGAATTATCTTTTCGCATTTGAGTAATTTCTTCTCAAACAAAGAAAAAGCCATTAAAAAAGCCATAATAAAATGGGGTAATGAGCTTGATATTCTATTTCTGAATGCCTTAATAGATGAAGACCAATTGATGATTACTTTAACAAATGGAAAAGTTTATATTGGATTTATTGTAGAAATTTCAGGTCCTGGTAAAATTGAGTATTATAGTTTACTACCTACATTGAGTGGCTATAGAACTACTGATAAGCACAAGGTGAAAATAACTACAGATTATTTCAATATTTTTGAAAAAAAGGATGAGTACTCAGCTTCTCTTACTTACATCAATTCACAAAACATTCTTTCGGTTAAAAAATTCATCCCACAAATTTTTGATGAGTTCAACTCCCAACAAAAATAAAAACGATTTTGATACTATGAACTGGGAACAACTTTTATCATCAACTCGTGCAGGCAGCAAAGCTGTTGAAAAGCAAAACGAGTTTCTCCTTCAGAGTGTTTCGGAGAAGGAACGAAGCAACTTTGAGGCCGACTATGACCGTATCATTTTTTCTTATCCTTTTAGAAGACTTCAAGACAAAACACAAGTTTTTCCATTGCCTGAGCAAGATTTTGTTCACAACAGGCTTACGCATAGCTTAGAAGTTTCTAGTGTTGGCCGAACTCTCGGCAAAAGAGCTGGCGAAAAAATTATTAACAAGCATCAACTTGCAACTATTACAGCCCATGATATTGGCACCATTGTGAGTGCAGCAGCGCTTGCCCATGATGTGGGAAATCCCCCTTTCGGTCATTCAGGAGAGGAATCTATTTCAAGTTTTTTTCAAACCAATAAATCTATTAGCTGGCTAAAAGAAAATTGCACTACTGAAGAGTACAGTGATTTAGAAAATTTTGAAGGTAATGCGCAAGGCTTTAGATTAATTAATCAAAAAGAACAAGGATTAACTTTAACGTATGCCACTTTGGGTGCTTTTACTAAGTACCCCAAAAATTCATCAAGCCCATCTATAAAAAATCGAGTAAGCCAGAAAAAATATGGGCATTTTCAATCGGAAAAAACCCTTTTTAAAGAAGTTGCTGAAGTATTGGGCCTCCATAAAGTTGGCCCTTCCTATGCTCGTCATCCTTTAGCTTTTTTGGTAGAAGCTGCAGATGATATTTGTTATAATATTATTGATTTAGAGGACGGGTGCACTTTAGGGTTAGTAACCTTAGAAGAAACCATCGCACTATTAAAACCCATCGTAGGGCACCGCTTCGATGAAGGAAAACTAAACGAAAAGAGGTTTTTGCATGAAAAACTAGGCACCTTGCGTGCCTTGGCAATTAATGAGTTAATCAACCAATCAGTAGAAGTTTTTTTACAAAATGAGGAAGACATGCTGCGGGGAGATTTCGATCAATCACTTACAGATTTGCTGCCTTCAGCTAAAACACTTGAGGAAATAAAAAAGGTGTCTATCACTAAACTTTACAGATCGAAAATAGTTGTTGAAAAGGAAGTTGCAGGCTATGAAGTACTTAATGGTCTGCTCGAAATTTTGATTGGCTCCTTACAAGGGCATTTAAAAGGCTCCCCCACCAAATACCACAAAATGGTTATGTTAACCTTGCCAGAATCTATTCAAGAAGCAAGTCAACAACCTGTTTATAGTGCTGTTCGAACGATGATCGATTACATTTCTGGTATGACTGATAAGCACGCATTGGCATTATACCGAAAACTAAAAGGAATGGTTTTACCATCTTGGTAGAAGAGCTAGGTTTAGGTATTGGCTATGCCCCTCCACACACGTGGTTTGTGAATACTCCACCAAGGAGTCGTTTAACTAGCCTGTTTACCAATTTTTCTTTATCCTTTAGAGCTATCCTCGTGGCATTATAAATGCTAGCCTCATGTCATCCTCGTTACAAAGTCGAGTAGGAGTTGGGTTTTACCGTCTTGGTAGCCGACATTAAATAACATCATTCCTACGAAGGTAAGAACCTTTCAAAATCCGCTATAATAAAGCAGAGTTTCCTGCCTTCGCAGAGATGACGTTGTTTTTTATTTTGCTTCGCTACCCTTGCTACTTTTCGCCTTCTTCTTTTTAGAAAATATTAGTTCTTCTTTTTTAGTATCAAACTCAACTAAAAGCACGTCTCCTTCACCTAAATCACCCTTGAGAATCTCTTCGGCCATAGGATCTTCTATGTATTTTTGAATCGCCCTATTCAGTGGTCTTGCGCCAAACTGCGGATCATACCCCTTTTCGGCAACATAGTCTTTTGCCTTTTTGCTCAATTCAATTTTATACCCAAGTTCATTAATTCGCTTAGTTAAATGACTTAGCGAAATATCAATAATCTCATGTATATGCGCTCGTTTAAGCGAGTTGAATACAATTACATCATCTAATCGATTAATAAATTCTGGACTAAATGCTTTCTTCAATGCCTTTTGAATCGTTGCACGCATTTCATCATCATCATCCTTGGCCTTAGAATTAGTAGCAAAACCAATGCCCGCACCGTAATCTTTTAAATCACGAACACCAATGTTAGAAGTCATTATAATAATGGTATTTCTAAAATCAACTTTACGTCCAAGTCCGTCAGTCAAAATCCCATCATCGAGTACTTGTAATAAAATATTGAACACATCTGGGTGTGCCTTTTCGATTTCATCAAGTAACACTACGCTATAAGGTTTACGTCTTACTTTTTCGGTAAGTTGGCCTCCTTCTTCGTAGCCTACATACCCAGGAGGCGCTCCTACTAATCTTGAGACAGAGAATTTCTCCATATACTCACTCATGTCTATTCGAATAAGGCTATCCTCTTTATCGAATAAATTCGCAGAAAGCACTTTGGCTAATTCTGTTTTTCCCACACCCGTTGGTCCAAGAAATATAAATGTACCTATTGGTTTATTGGGGTCTTTTAGCCCAACTCTCGTTCTCTGAATCGACTTTACCAGCTTTTTAATAGCACTTTCTTGGCCAATTACTCTATCGCTTAGCTCGCCAACCATTGCAAGCAGTTTACTGCTTTCTTTTTCGGCAATTCTATTGGCAGGAATGCCCGTCATCATGGCTATTACATCTGCAATATGCTCTTCATTAACTTCGTAACGTTGTTTTTCTGTTTCAGCCTCCCAAGCCGCTTTTGCCTCTTCCAGCTTTTGCTTTAATTGCTTTTCGGAATCGCGTAATCGTGCAGCCTCTTCATATTTTTGGCTACGTACAACTTGGTTTTTTTCCTCTTTTACTTCCTCAATTGCTTCTTCGAGCTTTTCTATTGCTTTAGGCACATGTATATTGTTAATATGCACCCGAGCTCCAGCTTCATCCATTACATCAATGGCCTTATCTGGCAAAAATCGATCACTTATATATCTATCCGAAAGTTTTACACAGGCCGCAATAGCCTCTGAGCTATAATTTACATGGTGATGATCTTCGTATTTATCTTTGATATTATCTAGTATCTGAATGGTTTCTTCGGCCGTTGTTGCCTCAACCAAAACCATTTGGAAACGCCTTGCTAAAGCGCCATCTTTTTCAATATACTGTCTATATTCATCAAGGGTGGTTGCACCAATACATTGTATCTCACCTCGCGCTAAGGCAGGTTTAAACATGTTTGAAGCATCTAATGATCCAGAAGCACCCCCTGCACCTACAATCGTGTGCAGTTCATCTATAAACAAAATTACATCTGGCGATTTTTCAAGCTCATTCATTACCGCTTTCATTCGCTCTTCAAACTGGCCTCGGTATTTTGTGCCTGCAACTAAAGAGGCCAAATCCAGCGTAACCACTCTTTTTCCAAATAAAATTCGAGAAACTTTCTTTTCTACTATTCTTAAAGCCAAACCCTCTGCAATAGCCGTTTTACCTACACCCGGTTCGCCAATTAGTATTGGATTATTCTTTTTTCTTCGAGATAAAATTTGAGCCACTCGCTCAATTACTTTTTCTCGACCAACAATTGGATCAAGCTTATTATCACTTGCAAGTTTGGTTAAATCTCTACCAAAATTATCTAAAACTGGCGTTCGAGATTTTTCGGCTTTGGAGGCTCCCTCTTTACCAGCACCACTGCTTCCACTACCTCCTGTATTACCAAAAAGTTTTGAAGATCCCTCATCGTCATCATCTGTTTCTGATGATGATAATGGTTGCTCTGTTTGGTACTCTAATAGTTCTCGAACAACTTCATACGTAACTTCAAATTTTTCAAGGATTTTACATCCCAAATTAGATTCATCTCTTAAAATAGAAAGCAATAAATGCTCTGTGCCAATTAAACTGCTTTTAAATATTTTAGCTTCTAAATATGTAATCTTTAGCACCTTTTCGCTTTGGCGGGTAAGCGGGATGTTGCTCGCCTTCTTCATCACAGAAGAGGCCGTGCTATGCGTAGCCTTTTCGATGCCATCTCTTAAATCACTAGGAACAACACTTAGTTTACCCAACAAACTGATTGCTACACCGTCTCCTTCACGAATCATTCCTAGTAATAAATGTTCGGTTCCTATATAATCATGCCCTAATCGAAGGGCCTCCTCTCTACTTAGAGATATAACTTCTTTTACTCGATTTGAAAATTTTGCTTCCATAATATTCCTCCAGATACCCATGTAAATCTAAACGATTCTACCTAATTAACAAGTAGAACGAAATTAATTTACAAGCGGTTTAGTTAATTAAAACCATTTAAATTAAAACACCAACTCGTCATTCAGGTCCTCGTGTTTACGAGGTGAAGAATCTCCTATAACAATCGACTAGGAGTAATGATATCCTTCGCTCCGCGCTGGATGACGTTGTAAAACTGATTTTAGTAGCGAATTATCAGTTAGCTTGCTTGCGGATAATTGATCCTGCATTGGGGCCTTCCGAAAAAAGCAAATCCAAGATACTAAGGCCTTGTACAAAACTACTGCCAAAAACTTGTTGGTATGGTATATATACAAAGCTATGCGAAGAAGTAAACTCTTTTTTAGGATGTATGGCCGATCGTAAGTCGATTATTGGCTCTATGGGCATTTTTTCATAAGTTGATGTAAATAGAATTGGTGTCTCAATTTGTAGAAATTTAAGACATAATGTCAGCAAATTCAGGTTTATTTCAAACAGGGTTTGTCGGTTAGCATAAATTTCTGCTCGAATATAGTGTTCATAATACTCAAAAAAAGGTGCTTTACCATAAGCAGCGTTTATTGCTCGCCAATGCCTGTTAGTCCACTTTTGATTATGGTCAATTTTGATTTCATCAATCTTAATCTTCTTCTGGCTTCCTACTAATGGAATTGATAATGGATCTACTCCATTGGCTGTTAGTATATATGTTCTGTTTCGATAGGTTTGCTTTACAAAGTTTTCGTTACGCTCAATCACTATTTTATCTGCCTTTGCAAGCAAAGAAAAATAGAGCGTGTTGGGTAGGTACTGGAGGTCAATTAAAACATTCATTTACAATACCGATAAATCTCCTGCGCCTTCTCTAGTAACTTCTATACTATCACCGGTACAATCTAAAATTGTTGAGGCCGTATTATTTCCATATCCGCCATCAATTACAATATCTACTTTTGCAGAATATCGCTCATAAATCAGCTCAGGATCAGTGGTGTATTCTACTATTTCATCTTCATCTCTAATGGAGGCAGAAATGATTGGATTGCCTAAGGTTTCCACAATACTGGTAGTAATCAAATTATCGGGAACCCGAATACCCACCGTTTTTTTATTTATATCCAATATTTTAGGCACGTTGCTACTAGAGGGCAAAATAAATGTATAGGGTCCAGGAAGTGCCTTTTTCATTACTTTAAATACTTCGTTAGGCAATTGTTTTACATATTCCGAAACTTGACTAATATCAGAGCATATAAATGACAAATTAAGGTGTTTAGATTTTATCCCTAATATCTGTACAAGTTTGGCAACCGCCTTCTTGTTAAAAAGGTCGCACCCAATGCCATAAATGGTATCGGTTGGGTAAATTATAATACCGCCATTCTTCAGCACTTGTACTACATTGTCAATTTTTCGTTGTTCAGGATTTTCGGGGTGAGTTTTAAGATATTGTGCCTTCATGTTGTAAAAATGATAATGTAATCTGCAACTTTGCAAGTGATTACTAAAATATCCTTTTTATGATTACTAAAAGAACAGTTTGGGCTTCATTGGTTCTATCTTCAGTATTATTCTCGTCTTTTATTTTTTATGCTTATCAAATCATATACGCTCCAAATTTTCAGGTGGGCAAGCAAAAAACTCATATAATGATTCCGGTGGGAGGCACTTTTGATGCTGTTAGAGATACCCTTTATAAATATGACATCGTTCAAGATGTGGTTTCCTTTAGTTTTTTATCCAAGCTAATGGATTACACCATTGCAGTAAAACCTGGCATTTATGAAGTTGCCCCTAATATGACAAATATTGGACTTATTAGATTGCTGAGGGCCGGGAACCAAACTTCTACATTTGTTACATTTTCCTATGGCAGGTTATTAAAAGATATTGCAACACCCATTACTAAAAACATTGCTGCTACGCCCACTGAGTTTTTAGAAGCAGTTGAGGATTACATTCGATCAAATTCAGATGGTTTTACCAAAGAGTCCATCATCGGAATGTTTATACCAAATACCTACCAAGTGTATTATACCGTAAGTGCTAAGCAATTGGTAAAAAAGCTAAATACTGAATATCATACGTTTTGGAACACCGATAGAGTAGCCAAAGCAAAAGGGTTAGGTTTAACTCAGAAAGAAGTAAGTGTGTTGGCTTCTATTGTGCAAGCAGAAAGTGTTAAACCAGATGAATCGCCTATCATAGCGGGTCTTTATTATAACCGTTTACAACGAGGCATACCTTTGCAGGCTGATCCTACTTTAGTTTTTGCCTCGGGCGATTTTACCATTAATCGAGTGCTAAATCAACATAAAGAAATTGATTCGCCTTATAATACGTATAAGTATAAAGGGTTACCTCCTGGGCCTATAAATATGCCAAGCATACAATCGATAGATGCAGTTCTTAATTACAAAAAGCATAACTATATTTATATGTGTGCAAAAGAGGATTTTTCAGGCTATCATAATTTTACTTCAAACCTTACACAGCATAATGTAAATGCGAAGAAGTACCAACGCGCATTAAGTATTGAAATTAGAAAAGGCAGGCAACAAAACAATTAGTTATGTTTTCAGCAGAAAGTGAACTTAGGGTTAGATATATAGAAACCGATCAAATGGGCTATGCCCACCATGGCCATTACATTACCTACTATGAGTTTGCACGAGTAGAGGCCCTCCGGAGTTTAGGCATGTCGTACAAAGCAATGGAAGACTCAGGCATAATGATGCCTGTAATCGATTGTGGTTCGAAGTATATTAAACCTGCCTACTATGATGATTTAATAAAAATTAAGGTAACTGTACCCAATTTGCCTGCCGTTAGAATGAGATTTGACTACGATTTATACGTTGAAGAAGCCTTAATACATCAAGGACACACCACCCTTGTTTTTGTAAATATGGAAACTGGAAGACCTATGAGAGCTCCAGAATCTATGTTAAACTTATTAATACCTTTTTATGAGCACTAAAGAAAACAAGCTGCTTACCTATTTAAAAACATGGCCTATATTAAACCGGGTGATTTCACTTTTAAAAGATATTCGGTTTAAAGGAGATAAAATATCTCTTTATTTTTTAATAAAAACCTTTATTGAAAAAGTTCAAAAAGATGAAATTCTAGAACGTGCAAATGCGGTTGCATTTAGTTTTACGATGTCGGTTTTCCCAGCAATATTATTCTTGTTTACGCTAATTCCTTTTATCCATAATTTCATTCCTTCGGTGGATAGCGAATCCATCATGGAGTTTATGGGCACCTTAATGCCCGAAAGCATGTACTCTGTAATAGAATCTACGGTACAAGATATTGTAAGTAAATCGAGGGGTGGGTTGCTAACTTTTGGTGCATTAATGGCACTGTTTTTAGCAACTAATGGAACCATGAGCTTAATGGTGGCTTTTAATAGTCGATATCAAACAATCCAAAAAAGAGGCTACCTAAAAAAACGATTAATTGCGGTAGTATTAACGTTAATAATGGCCTTTGTATTAGTCCTTGCCATTTTGCTTCTTGTGGGTGGCCAGATAGCCATCGACTATTTAGTAGAGATTTCATTTTTTGATTTAAATAGTTACGTTCTATATTTGGCCAAATTCGTTAGGCTAATTGTTCTATTTGTGGTATTTGCCATTGCCATTTCATCGCTCTTTTTCTTTGGATCAGAAGTGCACCAAAAGTGGAGTTTTTTCTCCTATGGGTCTATTACGGCTACTATTTTAACATTAACCGTATCGTATATATTTTCGTCTTATATCTCTAGTTTTGGCACGTATAATAAACTCTATGGTTCTATTGGAGCCATGTTGGCTCTCATGTTCTGGATTATGCTTATCTCCATCATTTTGCTTGTTTGCTACGAAATAAATGCAAGTGTACACCACGCAATTCAACTAACGAAAGATAAGCGAAAACACCACATGTTGGAGGATGAATAATTTTTTCTTGCATCTCTATTGTAAAAAAAATAAGAACTGCTACATTTGCACTCCGATTCACACAGAGGAGTGGCAGAGTGGTCGAATGCACTGGTCTTGAAAACCAGCGTACTGTAAGGTACCGGGGGTTCGAATCCCTCCTCCTCTGCAAAAACCCTTGATTATTCAAGGGTTTTTTTGTTTCTAAACTTTAAGATACCTCCATTTTACTGTTCGTATTCTTTTAACTGCTACTTATCGAATAATAATACTGCTGTAACCGTTTTGTCATAATTTAGCTGCTCTATATTGCTCTTATTCTTAATGCCTATATACGACCTCGAATATGTAGGAGATACAAGGCTAAACGTACATTTGTCAATAACCAAATGATTTAATAACCTGAATTAGATGTAATAGAAACAACCAAAAACTACATACGTCACTCAGAGGCCTATTCTAATTTAAAATTAGCATATAAAATAGGACGTGGAGTCTCCAATGAAAAGATTCCACGGCTCGTTATTCCCAAAACCCTTTCAAGAGCCTACTGTTAACAGATTAAAAAGGGGATGCCGGAACAGGTCTGGCAAAGCAATAAAAGAATTTCTTGAAACCAACTATCCCCAAGGCAGAGCCACAGGGGTATTTAGCTGGTTTCATATTGACCCGATGGTCAAAAACCGAAATTCCTTTATTTGGGATCCTGAAACAAGTTCAGGATGACATTTTCGGAGACTCCGAGGCAGAGCCTTGGAGAATTCATTAGATTAAATAGCAACTTTCCCCGCTCCGATAATTATCGAAATTGCGGGGCCTCCTTTTTCGTGATATTACTTACTGTCATTCACCTACGCTGATTTTATTTAAAAATGCCACCCTCTGAATGACGGTTTTGTTGTTTTTATTCAATGGCAGCATTATCTAAAGTCGAACTCAGCTTAATAAGTATTGATTGCTAAGCAAATGAAACTTCTTGGGCAAGTACCCAATAGACCAGTGGATTTGTAGATATTGAAGGCATATTGAACAACTCGACTGACACCGGTAATTATTGGAGTGTTAAAGTAGCCATTCCTCGGGGATCGCTCCTAGAGATATTACCGAAGAGGGGTCGGAAAAATGAAGGCAAAACGAGGAGGATAAACTATTCTCGGGTTGCATGTGGAAACAGAAGTAATTGTGGGGGAATACGTAAAGAAAATGCGGCTTGGTTATAATCCAAAGGACTAGAAATGAAAATTAACTTGAATTTGACCAATATTTCCAATTTTGTATTCGTACCAACTTCGATTTGCATCGGTTGAAAAAGAAGTTGGATCTTTATAATCCACATAAATAACGGAAAAGTTGGGCTCGGTGGATAAAGAGAAGTGGCTACCGAAATGCCGCATTACCCCAATAAAAACAAACCCACCTATTTTAGAAGTGGTACGTTCAGAACTACTAATTATTGTGTTTTGAAAAAACGCATCTATCCCATAGTAAAACTCCCACTTCTCTGATGTTTTGAATTTTTTATCTAATCCAAGTTTTACAGAAGCATCCCAAATGCCATCATCGGCTGTGTTTTGCTCGTAACTTAGTGCTGAACGCAGCGAATAAGGGTTACCCAAATTATACCGATAATTTAATTCAAGGCTATTTACTTGCTCATTAAATAGGATTATAAATTTTGAGGCATTAATTCCTATTTGATGCTTATTAGCAGCAAAAACCGAATCGGTATTTTGCTGCGCTTTAAGAGTTAAAAAGGATGCTGATAGCATTAGTATCAGCATCCCAGAAAGCTGTAATTTTTTTAGCGCCATTAATTATCCGAAAAATTCAGCCATAAAATCCTCCAAATCGTTGAAGAAACTCTCATGGTAAATGGCAGAATCCTCTTTACTACCATCTTTATAAATGATAAAAATGGCATCATTGGCTTCGTCCCATTCTAAATCTGCAATTTTTACATCTTTAAACAGCACTTCCATATCAAGCGTTGTGTTAATATCATTTTCTGTAGGGTCTTCAATTTTTATTAATTCAGCTATGCCACTCAACGACTGAATTTTTAAATCGTTAAAAACAACTTCAATGGTTATATTTTTAATGTCGTCTTCTTTTAAATTTTCGTAATCATCATGCTTTAAATCTACCGCTGCAGCTAAGCTAATGTTACAAACCCCTTCATTTATTGCACTAAATTCTACTTTAAAATTCGTTGGGGAGTCTCTAGAAACCACCAATGAGATATTCATGGGGTCCAAGAAAATAGTTAAATCTATAGCCGTGGGAATTTCAAAATCTAAATTAGAAGCATACTGAACACTATTTAAGTTGATTTCTGTAACCACAGTTGCATCTACTGAAAATACTACATCAAAAGAGGTGGGTAAGTAAATAGCCTGCGTATCTATTGTAACCTTTTTATCAACGTAGTTCTCGATTACCAACGAGGCATTATTAGTAGTTGCAGAAGGTTTGGAAGGGAACTCAAAAACTACTTTATTGGTTTGGTTCCCGATTTTAGACCAACTTTTAGTGGCAATACTATAACTATAGGTTGCAGCATAAAAATTAATATCGAACCTTTGATTGGCATCAATATTATCTAAATTAATTACTGATTCTAAGTCTGAGGTTAGCTCTTCTAACCAAGGGTCGTTTAAAAGATCTCCATTTGATAAATGCAGAAAATCTCTAAAGATTACATCAATGGCATTTCCTTTCTTAAAGTTATCTACACACCCTAATACATCATCAAAAGTTTGCTGAATGTTTAACTGATCTTGTTCTACGGTTGTTTCAGTGGGTTGGGTATCTTCTGGGGTTTCGGTACAAGAATTTAGCAAAGCTAAAAACAGTACTGCCCCCAACGAAACAGTTCTTAAAGCGAATTTTCTGTTAAAATATTTCATTTTACCAAGTTACGGTATTATTTAAATTAAAAGGAATACTAAACCTGGAATAATTAATTGGGGCAAATTTTAGGCTGCTCATTATTACCAATCGTATATCTAATTTTATCAATTTTATCCAAAGTCTAGTTATGAATAGTTATGAATATTTCCAATATTGTCAACGAGAAGTAACAATCATTAATCTTTAATACACCTAACAGGCAAACCACTGTCGATAGGAGTAGAGTTAGATCGGAACGAATCTGAACTACTATTAGTACTATAACTAAATGCGTAGTCTTTTGATCCATAATTAGTTGTTGTCCAAAAATAACCAGCCTCCCCTTCTAACACAAATGGCCCAGTGTTCCCTCTTCCTCCTGTTGGACGAAATGTAAAACCTGTTTCATTTGTAGCGTCAGTATTGGGTGAATCCCAGTTGACTAAACCTTCTTCTTTAAGCCTGCCACCACCAAAAAAGTCGGTTGTAGAAGAAAAATAAGAACCAAGATACTCCCCTAACTCCCTTACTTCAGTGTTATGTTATACCAGAGTGAAACTATCTTCCCTCGTTATATAGTGCCTTCCTCTCTCTGTAATCAAGTTCTCTTCTATAAATTCTAATATCGTCAATTACTCCCTTAAAGAATCGGTCATTCCTTCCATTTCTTCTTCCTAGATACAAATTGTATGTATTCGAGACATTTCCACTGTCCATTTCATTCATTCCAGATATTACTAATACATCATCAACATACACTCTCATTTCTTCAAAATTATATATGGCTACCACATGATGGTATCCTGTCTTAATTTCAGGAGTTATGATAGTTTGCCCCCTCGTTGAATCTTGTGGTAAGTTACCTATGTACCTGTTAGTATTCAATTGCCATATATTAGTTGCAGATAAACCATAAGATATTCTATATGGATATGGGTCAAACGAATTCTTCCACTTTGACATAATATCTCCACCCCAACTTCCAGAATTATGATCAGCTTTAATCCAAAATGATATTGTATAACTTTCATCTAGGGAAAAATTTATACTAGGATCATGGGCAATTTCTATCCAATCGTTTGTTCCATCGAAATAATAAGCGTTGTCAGCAATACCGAACCTGTCTTCTATTAGTGTTGTGCCATTGATTGTTCCATTATTTCCATTTCCACTTTGATCATCTGCATTTCCATTGAACGGTAAGTATAATACTAAACTATCAGTTGGAATTTCTATGGGTGTATTTCCATAAACTATATTTTCTAATTCTTCTATTCTGCCAATAAGTTCATCAACATATGCCTTATTTACTGCATCTTTTGGGTCAGAAGGACTTGCTAGGTTTGTAATTTTCTTATCATTCATATCACCATCAAATGAAGAAGACGTGGTTTGAATAGTTCCATCAGGAAAGATGATTCCACCAGATTTTGATTCAATTGTTCCGTCAATATTAAAGTTTCCATTTTCAAACCGAGCTACTTCACTTTCATTATCTACAAAAATTATTGGTGCAGAATTAGATTTATGGCCTATTACTAATCCAGAAGGATAAATATCAGAATTATCATCTTTCGATGTATATAACATGGCTGTATTCTTATCCCAATTTATGAACCTTTCAGATCCAGATACAGCCATAGTAAATGAAACAAGTGTATCACTCTTTAGATCAATTGAAGTGTTCTTATTCCTCAAATAATTGCGTAGAATAATTCCGCCACCTGCATTAGCCTCATAATTAATTTTAACGGGGCCGTCTCCATCTGGGCTGTAAGCATTGCGATTCCCTATGTGTACTTCTCCTCCCATATATTTAATGCCATTTTCATTATTAGACCAAGAAGATATATTGTTATTCCACAATACCGTATCAGCTTCCGTAATTCCTTTCGCTACCGAAACATTAAAGTCAGGATCAGTTTCATCGTAATTATTGGCATAGTTGGCGTACGCCACACTCGTAAGTTCAGATAAACCTGCCAGTAAAAAGGTGCTTCCATCGTTAAAATCGTATTCCGTTTTTAAGAAATGGAGGTCGCCACCCCAATTGATAGCACTATAATTATCGGTGGTTTCGCCATCGCCAATATGGGTAAAAAAATAGCCTTTCTCATCGGTGGTAATATCGTGTGTTTCTTCGTAAACAACCGCTCCACTGGCAGCACCCGCAATAATGGAAACTCTTAATGTGATGGGTGTATTTTTTGATACGTTACCATCAGCATCTCTAACTATGGCTTGGTAATTTATTACATCTGTAGTTTGAGCCCATACGGCAAAGGGCAGTACCAAAAGCAAAAGTGCTGTTAAAAAATTCTTCATAGGTTTATAGTTTTATTACTTCAAATACATTTAGTAGGTTTTGGCTTAAGTCAACCACTTGCGCCACATAAACGCCCGCAGGTAAATCATCTAGTTTCAAACTAATATTTGTTTGTGTTTTTACTCGTTTTATTTCTACGCCCATAGCGTTAATTATGATTATTTCATAATTAGATTGTTGTGTAAACTGAAATTGCAAATGAGATGTAAAGGGGTTAGGAAAGGCTTTAAGGCTAATTGGGTTTTCTGCTTTTAAACCTAATATCGTTTCGCCCAACGTGCTTAATATACTTTGCTCGATAGCGTAGTTATCCAAAGTAGCATTACCCAAAAAGGTATCACCAATAATGGCATGTACTCTATGCTCTATACCAATAAACTGAACCGAAGAAGTACTTATATTTTGTTGGGCATAGATGTGGCTACAACTGAAACTTAATACAAGTAGCAAGAATCTTTTTGATAATTGATTCATAATTTTTTGAATTAAAAAGTAAACCAAAGTTCACTAAAATGTACTAAATTATAATAGGTAGTTAAACAGCACTGGTGTCAAGTAAAGTACTTAGTACAACCGTTTAATAACATGAAACGGCAACATTTACGAATCTTTAATTTTCTTTCACCATTTTAGTTACATTTAAAAACTAAATGTAACTAAGAGTTGAAAATTAATTTTTATACAACCGATAAATTAGGGTATTTTATAGCAATCAAACCCTCCAAGGTCTATATGCGGCATGGCAAGAGACCTTGGAGGGTTTTATGAGCAAGTGCTATTATTTGTATTACCTGTTAAAAAGCTAACCACTTGTTGTTGGTGTTTCACTCACTTGCTGTTAATAATTTGTCATTTATCAAACTCCACTATATCTGCTGTAACCGTTACCATATTGGTTGAAACAATAAAGAAGAAAGAGCTTTTGAAATCGACAGATACATTTGCTAAAATTTGATTTTCTTTTAACGGGTACTTGCGTAGTAGGCTCGCTCTAGCATCAGCAACCAATGCATCTTTTCCTAACCCACCAATTCCAAAAATTTTCGTTGTTTTAGCCTGTCCAAAAACAGTTTTTGTTACTGTAAAATTACTTTCACCTATACTTGCACTAGACATATATGCCCCATTGTGAAAACCACAAGATGTGAATAAAAAAGCAATTGCAAAAACGTAAAATACACTTTTAACCTTCATAAATTTATTTTTATTATTAAAAAATCTTTCACCACTTTAGTTGCACGCAAAAACAAGAAGTAACTATTAGTTGAGTTTTTTATGATAAACTCTCCAATTCTGGCAAAACTTAAACTTTGACAGAATTGGAGAGTAAGACCCCAACAAATGATAATTGAATATTGTTAGGTATATTTGAACAAGCAAACATTAGCAAGGTTCTATGCAAGTATTAGTAAACATACCAAATAATAAGAGTGCATTTTTTATGGAGTTATTAAAAACACTCGATTTTGTTGATGTGCTGCAACAAGTAGAGGATAAGGAAAAAATGGAAAGGGTTCAAACCCTGGTAGATTCTTTTAACGATGTAAAACTATACGAACAAGGAAATAAGCAACTTAAAACAGCCGAAAATCTGTTAAATGAGTTATAAGATTATTGCTACCGAACCTTTTGAACAAAGGGTTAAAAGACTATCAAAAAAACATAAATCCATTAAAGATGATCTTACTTCCATCTTTAAACAAATTACAAATAACCCAACTTTAGGCAAGCCTCTTGGTAAAGGATGTTACAAAATAAGAATAGCAATAACATCTAAGGGCAAAGGAAAATCAGGGGGTGGAAGGCTTATAACCTATGTGCGCATAATTCATAAAACAGTTTTTCTATTAGATATTTATGATAAATCAGATAAGACTACCATTTCTGATAAAGAACTCAGATTATTGATTGAATTATTGGCAGAAAAATAAACTCTATTTTCAGTTACAATGGTATTTCTTTAGTAACTAAGTTATAAAAACAGTTTATGTCTTACCAAAACCTATCAGAAATAGCCATTATTGAAGCCATCCGTATGGGCAGCGAAAAGATACTTTTCAACCTATATGATGAATACAGAAATGAGTTTGTCGGTTGGGCCATAACCAATAACCAACTTAGCGTTGATGCTGCCAAAGATATTTTTCAAAATACTATTATTTCTTTTCATCAAAATATAAAGGAGGAGAAATTTGATGGCAGTAATTCATCCTTAAAAACCTACCTTTTCAGTATTGGTAAAAACAATGTTCGCCAACATTTTAGGGCTTCAAAAAACTTGTTTTTACAAGATGAGCTAAATGAACACACCCTTATAATTGCTGAAGAAGAAAATACAGATTTAAGCGATATTGTTAAAGACGCCATTAAAAGTATGGGGAAAAGATGCATTTCTATCTTAACTCTTTTTTACGAACGTGGTTTTGACATGGAATCCATCGCCCAAGAGCTTGGTTTTAAGAACCGTGATGTGGCAAAAAAAAGCAAGTATGAATGTATGAAAAAGTTGGAAGTGGAAGTACGTAGTAAATTAAAATTGGCATAGCTATGAAGGGGAGAGAACTAGACCAAATAGACACCTATCTACTAGGTGAAATGGCCGCTGAAGAAGCTAGGTTATTTGAACAACAACTACTAATAGATAGTGAACTCAAAACCAGTGTGGATATTCGAAAGCTTATTCATAGCGAAGTAAAAGAAACGTACAACGCAGAACTAAAAGAAAAGCTACATAAATACGACAAAATTATAGATAGGAAAAACAGCTTAAGTAGAACTATAAAAATTGCAGCAACTGTTCTAATTATTATAATTGGTGGCTTTAGTGCTTATCAGTTTAGCTATAAACCTAATTTATCGGCTTACGACTTTTACGAAGAAGGTATAAATAATTATATGAATGATGATGCCCAAAAAGTACAGTTTAATAATGCTATGAGTAAGTTTAGGAGCGAAAATTACACAGCTTCTATTACCGAATTTGAAAAATTACTAGTAGTAAAACCAACCAACGACACCCTTAATTACTACTTGGGTGTTTCTTATTTTAGAGAGGGTGAGTTTGATAAAACCATACAATCTATGAAAAAGGTAGTTTTAAACACTAGCTCTACATTTTATCAAAAAGCTGAATTTAGATTGGCGTTGAGCTATTATGCCAATGATGGTAAAATTTCAGCTAAAACAATTTTTAATGCCATTGCCAAGGACGAAACAAATGAATTTGCAATGGAAGCAAATGAAATATTAAAAAAATACTAATTTCAACAAAAACACTATATTTGTAATGTATTATAATATATTATAAATGAATATATCCGTTTATTTACCAGATAATCTTAAGAGTCGGTTTGATTCCTACGTTAAAAGCAAAGAAATAACGGCAAATGGCGCTATTCGAAAAGCCATTGAGTTATTGCTAAAGCAAGATGAGAAAAGCACTTGGGGTTCATGGATGGATGATTTTAAGGGAGACACTTCATTTAAAGACCTTGATTCTTATAGAGCTGACTTAAAAGCACCTAATCAGCATATTTTTTAATATGGATTATTTGTTAGATACCTGTGCGGTAAGTGATTTTGTAAAAGGCGATCAAAATACCATTGATCGTTTAAAATTAACCCCTCCTTTACAAATAAAAATATCAGCTATTACAGCTTACGAACTTTATTATGGTTTACAGAAAAATCCATCAATCAAAGAATCTACCAAAAATGCAGTATTAGGCTTTCTTAACGATATTGAGATTATTTCTTTTAAACGTAATGAAGCAAATAATGCAGCTGCTATACGTGCCCAACTTGAAAAATCAAGCACTCCAATAGGTGCTTATGATGTGCTGATAGCAGCTACTGCAACCGCCAATAATTTTGTATTGGTTACATCAAACGAAAAAGAATTTAGGAGGATTAAAGAGTTAAAAATTGAGAATTGGAGGTAATTCTATCAAAATTAGAATGGTTTTAATAAATTAGTAAAACTTACGAATTAGAGAATCCTCATAAATCTTGTTTAAACAATTTAATCTACGTATAATTTCATTTTTATATGAAATTATATGCGTAAATCGTATTTTTTTTTAACCTTCTTTCTTCTATTTCTTTCGATAGCTGGGGCTCAAGATCTTAAACAAGCGGATAGCCTATTTAATGTCTCTCAATTTAAAGCTGCTGAACGTATTTATTTAATTAAAAGAGCCAAGGCGATTGAAAGTACAGACTGGCGTACGTTAGCTTATTGCAACATTAAACTAGCGGATATAATAAGAATTAATGGAGGCAACAGGTTAGCGATTAAACTTTTAGAAGAAAATGATAGCATTATCATAAATTATACCAGCGAACCTTTCCTTATTTCTAAAAACCTTATCGCAAAAGCAGAAGCCAATTATAATCTAAATAATCTGGGAGTTTTTAAGGCATTGGTAGATTCTTCCTATACATTAAAACTGAGCAGGTATGGAAAGCACAGCCCAGAACTAGCGGAAGAATTACTACATAAGGGCAGGTATGAATTAGGTATTTCTCATTTTGATAAAATGCTAGGCTTTGCACAAAAAGCAAGAAGTGTTGTAGCTAAAAATAACGCTCATCTTCCAAGGGTATTTAACTTAATTGCCTATTCATACCATAATTTAAGATCCTTTAAAAAAGCAATAGCCTATTATGATTCTGCTAAGTGGGCATTGAAATATCAAAATAGAGAAGACAAGTTAATGCTCTCTAAAATTTATCAAAATATTGGCAACACGTATAATGATCAAATTGCTTATGATCCCAAAACCAACCTTCCCAAGGCTCTCGCTAATTACGATAAATCAATTGGCTATTCTAATGATTTTTCCAGCACTTCAAAAATGGCGATGCTTTGCTTTGTAAAACAATTTGCCTACTCACGTGCACAAAATTTTGATAGTGCCATCGTTTGGTTAGATAAGGGAATAGAACTTCTTTCTCCAAACTTTACTAAACTATTATTAGATAATAAAAACACGATTGAAAGAACACTGGATGACAACACTTTTCTGTTACTTATAGAAACTAAAGCAAACAAGTTAAAAGGACAATACAAAATTACTGGAGATATAAAATATTTAATCGAATCAACTAAATATTATAAATACAGGTTCTTATTTCACCAGTTTTTAGTGGCTAATAGCACATCTGATTTTGAAACCCTACATATGTTTCGATTAACAGATAATAGTGACATTGGAGCGTATTTAGAAAATGAATATGAATTAAATAGACTTAACCCGGATACAAACAGGTTATATGAAGCATTTGAGTTAACAGGAATAGATAAGTACGGACTTACTTTTAAAAACTTGATTAAAGAATATAGTATAACGAAAGATAATGACTATGAAAACTATCTTTTACAACATGAGTATGAAACCATTAATAGTAAAATTGAAAGTGGGTTTTTATTACAACACTACATTTTTTCAACGATAAGTCATCAATCAAAAAAGAACAACTCAACACAATCTCAGAACCTTTTTAGTCCTCTTTATTCTCAGATGACTAAAAATGATGCCGTCATAGATTATAATACCTTTGGCACTATACTAACTGCATTTATTCTAACCAAGGATTCAATTAGCCTCCACCGTATTGAACTTAGTGATTCAATAAAATCAGCTATTGGCAACCTCCGATTTGCCATGAAAGAAGGCACGGCTCGGTCTTATTATAAACGTAGCCGTAACGTATTTAAAGAGTTAATAGAACCAATTTACCCGAGAATAAAAGATAAAAATAATTGGATTATCATTCAAGATTCAGAATTAGGATCAGTGCCATTTGAAGCATTGCCGTTTACTTCAAAAGATGAAGGAAGCAACTTTAAATCTATTGATTACTTAATAAACCACCATGTCATTTCCTATGCTTTCACAGCTTATTCCATTGTAAATAAGGTAGAAGAGAGCAATGGTTTTCTTGGTTTTTCTCCTTCGTTTAAAAATCAGGAAAAATTATCCGCCTTGCCATTTTCTGCCGCTTTGCTCCATAAATTAAAAACCACCTTTAACGGAGATTACTACTTTGAAAAGAGTGCGAATATAAAATCATTATTCTCTACAAGAAAAAATCCTACAATTCTTCATATTGCAAGCCATTTTAAAATCAACGAAAATTATCCTGAACTCACAGATATGTATGCTTATAATGAAGAGGGCAATATCTCTACCATTCAGCCTCTTTCTATTTTAGAACTACCTTACACACCCGAATTAACCATTTTAAGTGGTTGCCAAACAGGTGTTGGTAAATCATTCGCTGGTGAAGGATCATTGAGTTTTGGCAGGTATTTTATGAAACTAGGTTCGCCAAGTATTATAACTACCTTGTGGGAAGTTGATGACAAGGCTTCCAAAGATGTATTATCGCTGTTTTATAAATATTTAGAGGCAGGTGAACCTAAAAATATTGCATTACATCAAGCCAAATTAGCGTACTTGGCGAATCTCAATGAGCACCAAACAGCCAACCCCATCAACTGGGCAGGGTATATACTTATTGGTAATTTCGACTCAATTAAGCTTGATAAAAAAGTTCAACTATGGGGATTCCCGATTTGGTATTATCTAGTAAACATCACCTTGCTATCAGGGGTTTTTGCCTATTTTAAGAAAAATTAATAATTGCCAACTTAATTAGTTACTTTGTTATTTTTTCTGCCACTAAGTAGAGAAAACCTTAAGACAATTGAGAACATACCTAATTGAGTATTTATACAAAGGTCGGACATTTAGTTCTGTTATTGAACTGGAATTAATCACCGAAGAAAATATCACGCTACAGTTATTAAAAAATAATACAGAGTTAGCTTATGATTTTGTAAGTGCAAAACTTGAGATAATCTCAGTAGTCAAAGCCTAAATTATAATCAAGCTTCTGTTTTTTTGTGTTGCTATTAGAGCGAAACCTACTACTCCCCCTTGTTGGTGTTGTTTCACCATCAAGCCCCTCAAAGCAAATTATAAATGCAAATTTAGATTTTAGGACGTATAGGAATCCAAACTTCCTCTTCTGAACTTGGATCATTATTCTTATATTTTGATCCCAATACCTCAAAATGAGGCCTATTATCTAACAAATAGTTAGCGTTTGACAACCAAGTATTAAATATATAATTATAGGTTTGGGCGAAATCCTTTGCGAGACCTTTATGAACAAAAACCGCATAATTTCCTTCTTCCAAAGTAAGGGTTTCCATACCCTTTGGAATTTCATAATAACTTGAAACTTCGATAGCTGCCCACTTTACAAACTCTGTGGTTGGTTTAAAGTCTTTAAAACCTAAATCATCATCATAAACTTGTATAGAGTACAATTCCTCGCTTACTACATTATTAATTTTAGCCTTTTGCAACATAAAACTTCGCCATAACTCCACCGTTTTATTAGTAGCCAAGCTCATTTTAATCTTTTTGCCAATTAGCTTTTTACTTCTCAATAATTCGATTCTAGGTGCCAGCATTACCAAAATTTTAGGCCTAGCTGGTTAAACATAAAATCATATTTAAATAATAATTTGTCAAAAGCATCTTGTGGAGTAAGTCCACCACCATGCCCAGCACCAGGAATAAGATATAGTTGAAATAATGATTCCGCACTTCCTTTTTCTTGTAGAGTTGTTAAAAATTTATAAGAATGAAAAGGAGGTACACGATCATCACTATCCCCTGTTATAACCAATGTATTAGGATACTTAATGTCCTTTTTAATATTATGCATCGGTGAATAAGATTTCATATTTAAAAAATCATCATAATTGGTAGTTATGCCAAACTCATTAATACTAGTGCTTGTAGCGCCAATTGTGTATTTTTCGAATCGGAGTAAATCTAAAACACCTGCTTCGATAATCGCAGCTTTAAAAAGATCAGGCCTTTGAGTAATGGCGGCTCCTACTAATAAACCTCCATGAGATCCTCCGTTGATTCCAAGTTTTTCTGGGTTGGTATAGTTTTCACTAATTAAATATTCAGCTGCTGCAATAAAATCAGCAATGGTGTTTTTTTTCTTTAGTCTTCTACCAGCCAAAGCCCATTCACTGCCTTCTGCTCCACCGCCTCTTATATTAGGTATGGCCAAAATTCCTCCGTGTAACAACCATAAAGTTTGAGATCTATCATATTTAGGTTCTACTGTAATTCCGTAGCCTCCGTACCCATATAATATTGTGGGGTTTTTACCATTAAGCTTAGTGCTTTTTAGTTTTGTAATATACATTGGCACTTCTGTTCCATCTTTGGATGTATATTTAACATAGTTGGTTTCTAAATCTTTAGCATCATAAGGAATCCATACGGTTTCTCTCGGTCTAATGCTCAGATCGTTTAAAGATAATTGATACCAAATATCTGGATGATAAAAGGAGGATATACAAAAATCCGTATAATCTACACCTTGGTTATTTTCATAAAAGTATCTTACTTTTTTACCTTCTGGGTAATCTATCTTTTTTAATAACTTCCCTTTTAAATCAAAAATTAACACCATAAACTTTCCGTCCTTTCTATAAATACAAGCAAGCTTATCTTTTCCTAACTTATTTGTTTCTCTAAGCCTAATATCATATTCAGGAATTAGCTCAATGAGTTTGTTCACTTCATTAATATTAGAAGCGAGCACTTTCCCATTGGGTGCATTCCAGTTGGTATACAAAATAACCGTATCACCAAAAAGAGCCTCAATCCCAAACGCTATCGTTTCTTCGTTTGGATATATTAAAAAATGCTTTAGAACAAATGATTCTCCTCCATTTAGCGTAGCAGATGAAAGCGCTTTATATGTTTTCTCTTTGGAATAATATAAATGATGAAAAAATAATTTTTCGTCATTCATATTCGCATACCTAAAATAATTCGTTCCTGATTCATCTGGGTTTTTATACAACAGTTTATCTTCCGCTTGAGGAGTTCCTAATTTATGGTAATAAAGTGCTTGACCTTTTGCTATATTCAATAGCTCTCTCCCCTCTTCTGGTTTATCATATCTGTCGTAATAAACTCCATTCTTATTCCAAATAATGTGGCTTCCTATTCTTAGGTGTTTTAGTGTGTCTAATAGTTGTTTGCCTTGAATTAGATCAAAAAAATAAACCTCACGCCAATCCCCACCACTTCTAGACATCTCAATGGCCACAATGTCACTTTCTTCATCCACAATTTGGTTAGTAACAACTACATTTTCTCCCTTTTCATGCCTAAAGTCCTTTATTCTAATTAGTAATTTATAATTGTCTCCTCGCCCTCTGAGGCGATATAATAAATCTGGGGTTTTACTATAGTTAGTGTAGTTTGTTTTAAACTCATATTTGCTTTTGTATTGGTCTTTTTTTCCTATGTAACCTTCTTTTAACTCCTCTGAGGACTGTGTATACATAGTGGCAATCTGTGTCCGAAGAGTCCAAAAATGACTGGCCTTATTGCCCTGCTTCTCCGTAAAATTCTTTTGTGTTTCAAGCCAATCCTGTAGCCTTGGGTCATTGGGGTTTTCCATCCATTGGTACGGATCGTAAATGGCACTATCAAAATAATGGTTTATAGTAGGGCCTTTACTTGTAGGAGCATATTTATATAATTTTTGAGCACTTGCAAAAATGCATGAAAAGACAAATAAAATATTTAGCAGATTTTTAAGCATAAAAAAGTGTTTTATTGGCCAAAAAAAGTAAAGTAACTGATTAATTTAATTCTAAACACCATTCCTTCACAAATTATGAATGTTTTGTTTAAAACATTTTAATAACTGTAGCTACTTTCTAATTTCAAAAGAATTCAAATTCAATAATAAGTATGACTTATATTCTTTTTTTCTTACGGCTTAGAGTGTTATTTTGGAATCTTGTGCGAAAAAAAATAAAATTAGTAGCAGATGAGCGAAGAAATTGAATTTGGGCTAACCTTAATGGCTGTCGGGATGATAACAGTTATCTCAATTTTAGGGTTAGTAGTATTGGGAAGTAAAACCATGATTTTGTTAATTAACAAATTTGCCTCTGAATTAAAGGTTGAAACCCCACAATCCTTGGCAACGGAGTATATCAGCAAAACAAAAATTTCAGTATTGGCATCTGCTGTTGCATCAGCAACTGAAGGAAAAGGGAAAATCACGAATATTAAAAAGCTTTAAATATAAAATTATGGGTCGTAAAATAAAATTCTGTTTATTGTATAGAGATATGTGGCAGTCTTCTGGTAAATATGTGCCTCGTGTTGATCAATTAAATAAAGTAGCGCAACCTATTATAGATATGGGCTGTTTTTCACGAATTGAAACCAACGGTGGTGGATTTGAACAAATCAATTTGCTTTTTGGCGAAAATCCTAATAAAGCCGTTAGAGAGTGGACTCAGCCCTTTAATGATGCTGGAATTCAAACACAAATGCTTGAAAGAGCCCTAAACGGAATCAGGATGAACCCTGTACCCGCGGATATTAGACAGCTTATGTTCCGAGTAAAAAAAGCACAAGGAACAGATATTTCTCGTTCGTTTGATGGGCTTAATGATGTACGTAACCTCGAGAATTCGATCAAATTTGCCAATGAAGAAGGCATGGTTTCGCAAGCTGCTTTAAGTGTAACCGAATCAGAAGTACATACAGTAGATTATTATATTAACCTGGCAGATCAACTCATTAAGTTAGGAGCCCAAGAAATTTGCATTAAGGATATGGCCGGTATTGGCCGACCTGTCTCCTTAGGAAAAATTGTAAAAGGCATTAAAGATGCTCACCCAGATACATTGATTCAATACCACGGCCATTCAGGCCCAGGGTTCTCCGTTGCTTCCATTTTAGAAGTTGCTCGTGCTGGGGCCGAAATTATTGATGTTGCGATGGAGCCTCTTTCATGGGGAACAGGCCACGCAGATTTACTCACGGTTCATGCCATGTTAAAAGATGCAGGTTTTGAGGTGCCAGATATTAATATGAAGGCATATATGCAAGTGCGATCGTTAACACAAAACTTTGTAGATGATTTCTTAGGGTACTACATCAATCCTAAAAACCGGCACATGAATTCACTACTTATTGGCCCAGGCTTGCCTGGCGGTATGATGGGTAGTTTAATGGCCGATCTTGAAAATAACCTTAAAAGCTTGAATAAATGGATGGCCAAACGCGATAAGCCAGCGATAACCCAAGATGAGCTTCTCATTAAATTATTTGAAGAAGTAGAGTACATCTGGCCAAAAATGGGCTACCCTCCATTGGTTACTCCCTATAGTCAATATGTTAAAAACGTAGCATTAATGAACGTAATGCAGGTACTAAAAGGCAAGGAACGTTGGTCGATGATAGATGACAACACTTGGGATCTGCTTACTGGCAAATCTGGCAAATTACCAGGAACACTTGCCGATGAGTTGGTAGAAATGGCCAATAAATTGGGCAAAGAATTTTACACGGGTGTTCCACAAGAACTATATCCTAATGCCCTGGACGAAGTAAAAGCAGATATGCAAGCACAAGGTTGGGAACTTGGTGAAGACAATGAAGAGTTGATGGAGTACGCTATGCACCCAGATCAATACAAAGCGTATAAATCTGGTAAAGCAAAAGAGAATTTTGAAAAAGACTTAGCTTCTAAAAAAGGAGAGGCTACAGCAAGCGCTGCACCTGCTACAACAGCAGTAGCTACACCTGTTGCACAGCCAAGTACTATGAATATTGATGTAAATGGCGAGAAGTTCTTAGTACAAATTTCTTATGGAGATGGAACATCTGTCCCCCCTGCAAATAGAGTTGCTGAAAGTGCCCCAACGGCTGCTGCTACACCTACGGTAAATGGTAGTACGGCAGAAATAATAGCGCCTCTAGAGGGCAATTTTATGCTTACTAAAAATGCTGGCGATAAAGCCATTAAAGTAGGAGATAAAGTGAATGTGGGCGATGTAATAGGATATATTGAAGCGATGAAAGTGTATAACGCCATTGCAGCGGACAAAGCTGGTACCATTATAGAGATTTGCCCTACCGATGGATCTGCTATTGACGAAGATGATATAATAATAAAATTGCAATAAAATAAGCGTCATATAAATACATATGGATATATTAAATCGGCTGTATGAAATGACAGCTTTTCAGAATTTTATTGAGTCTCCTAGCACAATACTCATGTTGGCCATTGGCTTTTTCGTACTATTTCTCGGGATTAAAAAAGGGTACGAACCACTCCTTTTGGTTCCTATTGGGTTTGGTATAATATTAGCAAATGCTCTTGGAGGAGAAATGAATGTAGTTTCCAACAACGAGATTGCTCACCTTACACTTATTGAGATTGCCAAAGATTATGGCATTATGAATTTGCTGTATTATTCGCTTATCAAGTCGGGCCTGTTACCACCCATTATATTTATGGGTGTTGGCGCTATGACCGATTTCGGACCCATGCTGCGAAATCTTCGCTTAACCTTTTTTGGAGGGGCTGCTCAAATTGGAATTTTCACTGTGCTTATAGCAGCCCTTTTTATGGGATTTACACCTAAAGAAGCCGCAGCATTAGGCATAATTGGTGGGGCAGATGGACCAACCGCCATCTATACCACAATAAAATTAGCGCCCCACTTATTAGGCCCAATTGCGATTGCGGCTTACTCATATATGGCACTGGTGCCTGTAATTATTCCTTTTGTTGTTAGGTTAACAACAAACAAAAAAGAGCTGTTGATAAATATGAAAGAGCAGGATAGGCTTTATCCTCCAAAAAATAAAATTAAAAACATGGCGCGTGCGAAAATTATTTTTCCAATTGTTGTTTTTGCCATTGTTTCATTATTAGTACCCACTTCTGTTCCTCTTATTGGAATGTTGCTATTTGGAAACCTTATAAAAGAAATTGGTGCTCCCACCGAAAGACTACACAAAGCTGCATCGGGTGGCATAATGAATACAGCTACCATCTTTCTTGGTCTTTTAGTTGGCGCAACTATGACGGCCGACACATTCTTAAATACAGAAACGCTCGCAATAATTGCAGGTGGGTTTATTGCATTTTCAATTTCGATTGCTGGAGGTATTTATGCAGCTAAGATTTATAACTTATTTGCTAAGAAAAAGATTAACCCATTAATTGGAGCAACAGGGTTAAGTGCCGTACCAATGGCTTCGAGAGTGGCCAATGAAATTAGTTTAAAAAATGATCCACATAACCATATATTGCAATATGCAATGGCCAGTAATATATCTGGAGTAATAGGATCTGCAGTAGCTGCAGGTGTGCTTATTTCGATATTACAGTAGCCATTCATTAGTGGTGATCCTCAACCCTTTCTGTTTTTTGAAAGCAGAATAGTTACTACTCATCTGGAAAAACGTTGCCACAAAGACTCCAAGGCTCTAAGAACCACTAAATAAGGGTATTAGAAGAATTAAAACCTTAGTGAAACTTTCTGACTTCGTGCCTTAGTGGCTAAAAAGGATGTTTTAGTAGCTGAGTAGTACCGCGGAATAAGTACTTTAGTTTTATTACTTTAGTGCTTATTTCACTTTAACCCATTGTATGCATTAGAAGATCTATTCCGTGGTTAAACAGCTGCAAAGTTCTAATGCATAAAGCGGGTTTAATATTAAATTAAATGGTAAAGAAAGATGTTTTCAAAATTGATAATTACTTAATAACAATAGGGCTTATTTTTTTGATTGGTGGGTTAATTACAACTTTTGCCGACCCTAGAACTTATAATGACTTAACGGTAACTTATCTAGATAATGTGTACACGTTTCAAAGCTATAATGGACGAACTTTAGAAGAAATACAACGAGAACTAGGCCCAGATGCTCAAATCACCGTAATTGAACAACCTTTTATTAGACCCATCATTGCCATAAGCGGGCTTCTATTATTGATTGTGGGTATAGGCTACCGGCAAAAAGAGAATAAAATTCACATGCTTTGGGATGCGCTTGAAAAAACAAAAGAAGGGAAAGTTGATAACCTCGTGGTTTCTCTTGGCATATCTCGGTCTTTTATACTTCAAAACCTGAAACATATTAATGCCCAACAAGGGGTGTACTATGTGTACATGGCCGATAAAGATATGATCGTGGATGGTAGGCTTATGGAAAGGCATACATTATCTGTAACTTGTAAAGGGTGTGGGCATGCTATTAATCAGAAAGTATCCCTTGCTAACCTTGAAAAACCAACATGCAATTATTGTGGGGCGGCTATCCCTGTTTCAGATTTATCTAAGCTTAGAAACGATGTTTTAAAGGACATGCCTTGGGTGATTAATTCACCTAAAAAGGATTTTAACATAGCTATATTCGTGGTTTTACTCATCGTATTTTGGCCAGCAGCTATTGGCTATATGGCGTATAAAAAGAACCTTGCCTCGAAGAAAAATATAGAAGCATTTCAGAACTTTGGAAAAAATAATTAAAAAGTGTGAAGGTGTAATCAATTTAAAGTTTCACCATCTGTGTTCTTAATTTATTAAATTTGGTAATTCATGGGTATGATACAGTTGATAATGTAATAATATAGGGCATCCTATCTCGTGATATTCCCGAGCTTCAATCTCAAGTAGAAACGCTTCTTTCCGAGTAAAAATTGGCACTAAAACTATTGTCATTCATACCAAATTCCTAAAAACCAATACCCAAAACCAATTAAAATGCTATTTTTAAAAATGCGTTTATTTTTAATTGGTGCATTTTTTCTTTTTAGCTTTCAAATACAAGCACAATTTACCTTAAGCGGAAAAATTATTGAGCTCGGTTCTGGTGAGCCTTTATCCTACGCCAATATTGTAATTAAATCTAAAAAATCAGGCACCACTACCAATGTAGATGGGTTTTTTACTTTATATGGAATCCCCTCGGATACTTCCATTATCCAGTTTAGTTATGTGGGTTACAACTTGAAAGAAGTTCCGTATAATCAGCTTTCGGGTACGAGTATAAAAATTGAGCTTGATCCTATTTCAACGTCACTAAACGAAGTTGTTATTCAGGCAGAATCAACCAATTATATTAACGTGCAAGAAGGTGTGAGCCAAGTGCGTTTATCTACCAAGCAAATAACTACTTTGCCCAGTATCGGAGAGGTTGACATCTTTAGATCGTTGCAACTGTTGCCTGGGGTAAGTGGCACCAACGAAAGCTCTGCGGGGCTATTTGTTCGTGGCGGAACCCCAGACCAAAACTTGGTTTTGCTGGATGGAATGACCGTTTACAAGGTGGATCATTTCTTTGGCTTTTTTAGTGCATTTAATGCCAATGCTGTTAAAGATGTGCAATTATTTAAAGGTGGTTTTCCTGCAAAATATGGTGGCAGAACTTCTAGCGTGGTTGACTTAACCGGTAAAACGGGCAGTTTCGAGAAAATTAGAGGAAGTGCAGGCATTAATTTTTTAAGTGCCAATGGCATGGTGGAAATTCCTTTTGCCGAAAGATTTTCTTTATTACTAGCTGGCAGAAGATCTTATACTGATGTAATTCAAAGTGGTTTATACAAAAATATTTCGGGTAACTTTCTTGATAGTGATCAACAAGTTGGCAATTTAAGTTTTAACGAATTGGAGCCTAGTTTTTATTTCTACGATTGGAATGCAAAGTTATCTTTTAGGCCCTCTGATAAAGACATGATTTCCCTCAGCACATATAATGGGCAGGATTTTTTAGACCAATCGAGGACTTTATTTCGAGAGATTGATTTTGGCTCTGGCATTCCTATACGGCATGTAAATATTGACATTACCGAAAAAACGGATTGGGGAAACAAAGCCGGCTCTTTAAAATGGAGTAGGCAATGGAATAACAAATGGTACAGCAACCTCTTGGTAGCCGGCTCTGAATACTTCAGCAATTATGATATTGATGTGCTGTTTCAATTGACCATTCCTGAAATGGATTCGCTTGTTAATGAGTTTGAGGCCAAAGGAATTGAAACAAATCGCGTACGTGATTATTCTATTAAGCTAGATAACGAATTGCAATTATCTGAAAAACACAAGCTTGGTTTTGGCGCTGCCCACACCATTACTTCCATTGATTATAGTGCCATTAGAGATGATACAATCAATATTCTTGTGAGCGAACAAGAATCATATTATAGTTCAATCTATGCATCTGACACATGGAAGCCCAATTCCGCGTTAACCATTGACGTTGGTCTTAGAGCATCCTATTACGAACTCACCAATGACTTTTTATACTCACCAAGGTTAAGTGTCGGGTATGCCCTTACCGATAAAATTAAATTGAAAGGGGCCTATGGCTTACATTATCAATTTGTAAATCGAATTATTAATGAAACTATTACAGAAGGTTCGCGTGATTTTTGGCTCTTGGCCGATGGTGATTTAGTGGGTGTGAGCAGTGCTACGCATTATGTATTGGGTGCTTCGTACGAAACCAATGGCTGGTTGTTTGATGTAGAAGGCTATTGGAAAGAATTAGAAGGGTTAACTGAATTTAGTTTACGATTTAGAAATGACGAGACCTTTACTCCTGAAGAGCTGTTTTTTGAAGGCAGTGGAGTAGCACAAGGAGTTGAAGTTTTAATTCAGAAAAAAGCAGGACAATATTCGGGTTGGTTATCCTATACTTGGGGGCAAGTGGTGAATACGTTTCCAGGTTTAAACGAAGGTGTTCCATTTTATGCTTCGCATGATCAGCGTAATGAAATTAAGCTTGTAAACAGTTATGATATTGGCGAATGGTCCATTGCTGCAAATTTCGTGTATGGTTCTGGCAAACCATTTTCAGAGCCAGAAGGATTCTATACCGTAGATCAATTAAACGGAGCCCCCTTGCAATTTGTGAGTGTTGGTAAAAAAAATGGTTCTCGAATACCTGCCTATCATAGGCTCGATGTATCTGTACATCGAAGATTTGATATTGGAAAAGTAAAAGCGGATTTAGGTGTTTCTTTATTTAATCTTTATGGAAGAAAAAACACGTGGTATTATAAATATGATTTCGACCAAACTCCCTTTTTAAGAACCGAAGTAAACTATTTGGGATTTACTCCCAATGTATCATTTAACGTTAGTTTCTAATGAAAAAAATAAACATCGTAACTTTCATTAGTATTATCATTTCAGCGTGCAACCCTGTACCCGAAACCGTAAACGATAATTATGTGGTGGAAGCATACCTTTATTCTAAAGAACCTATTAGAGATGTGGTGGTAAAATCGTTGGTTCCTTTGAGTGACCCTGAAGGTGAATCGCAAGCAATTGAATCGGCCAATGTGGTTTTGGTTAAAGAGGAAAACTCCTATCAATTAACCTATAACACAAGAACCCGAAAATATGAATACGTAGGCAGTGATCTTGAAATTTTACCCAATGAAATCATTGATTTAGAAGTAAACGTAAACGGGAGAGTTTCAACAGCAACTACTAACGTGCCAACTCCACCTGTTAATATCCGAAGCTCTAAAGATAAAATGGTTATACCTGTTATAAATAGCGGATTAGACTTTTTAAATGGCGACCCATTAGCAGATGCGGAAATATTTATAAACTGGAGCAACCCTACAAACGAATTACACTACACAGTAATTGAATTTAGAAGCAATTTGTTACGGCCTATTTTGCCCCCCGATGTTCAAAAAGTTGTTGATGGAATCTTAGAAGATTTTGCAATTATTACCCTGCCAAGTACTGATACAACACTAACAGTAAATGGTGCTTTATTGCCTTCTTATGGTCCATATATGGTTAAAATATATAAGGTAAACCAAGAGTATGCCGACTTATACGAAAGTGAAGAGCAAGACTCTCGTGATTTAAACGAGCCTCCAAGCAACATCATTAATGCCCGAGGCATTTTCTCTGCTTTTGCCAGCGATAGTGTAGCTTTTGAGGTGGTTAAAAATTAATTGTATAACTAGTTCAAGCGTCCGCTTGGACTATGAGCACAAGCGGACGCTTGCGCCAGCGAGGTTTAGAAGCAATTTGTTACGGCCTATTTTGCCCCCCGATGTTCAAAAAGTTGTTGATGGAATCTTAGAAGATTTTGCAATTATTACCCTGCCAAGTACTGATACAACACTAACAGTAAATGGTGCTTTATTGCCTTCTTATGGTCCATATATGGTTAAAATATATAAGGTAAACCAAGAGTATGCCGACTTATACGAAAGTGAAGAGCAAGACTCTCGTGATTTAAACGAGCCTCCAAGCAACATCATTAATGCCCGAGGTATTTTCTCTGCTTTTGCCAGCGATAGTGTAGCTTTTGAGGTGGTTAAAAATTAATTGTATAACTAGTTCAAGCGTCCGCTTGGACTGTGAGCACAAGCGGACGCTTGCGCCAGCGAGGATGGTGCATTAACTTTATACTATGAACGTAATTATAGGTTTGATTGCAATTATTGTATTTATTTGGACTGCCTGGCAGTATTGGAAAAATGGCTCACTACGAAATAAGTAACCCAGACCCACGTCATTCCTGGGTAGGCAGGAATCCCTAAGAAAGGTACTCCAAGGTTAACAGATTCCTGCGTTGGCAGAAATGACAATATTAGATACTACCTTCTCTTTTTCTTGCCTTTTCCCTTATTTTTTGGGCTCCACTTACTGTCTCTATCGGGCCTCGCCTTTTTCTCGTGAAAAGCCCCTTTAAATGTAGGGTCAACCTTTCGTTTTTGATGATCTATCGATCGTGCTATGTCCTGCTGTTCTTCAAAATTTGATTCTTCAATCTTTATGTTTTTAGGCAGTTTTTTCTGAGGAATCTTTTTCCTAATAAGCTTTTCAATACTTGCTATATGAAAAAGCTCAGCTTCGTTCGCAAAGGTAATCGCGACACCGGATTTTTCAGCTCTACCAGTTCTACCTATTCGGTGTACGTAATCTTCGTACAAGCTAGGTACATCAAAATTAATTACATGGCTTACATCCGTAACATCAATTCCCCTAGAAGCCACATCGGTAGCAACCAACACTTTTAACGCTCCATCTTTAAACAACTGCATCGTATTAATACGCGTGTTTTGCCCTTTATTAGAATGCAAAACTCTCGCAGGTCCAAGGTTTTTTCGATCCAAGTATTTAAACAAATTATCTGCTGTTTGCTTCGTCTTCGTAAAAATCAATACCCGAGTAAACTTTTCAGTTTGAAGCAAATATTCAACAAAATTAATCTTTGTTTTCATATTGGGTATTTCATAAAATACCTGCTCAATGGTTTCTATAGTTGTTGACTGAGGAGCAACTTCAACCCGTTCGGGGTATTCTAAAAATTCTCCTGAGAGGTTAAGAACACGATCTGGCATGGTTGCTGAAAAAAGCAAATTTTGTCTCTTTACTGGGATCACTTCCAGTATGTTTCTGATTTGAGGCATAAAGCCCATATCCATCATTTTGTCGGCCTCATCGAGTACCAATGTTTTCAACTGCTTGGTATTTAGTACTCCTCTGAGATAAATATCCATAAACCTACCAGGTGTAGCAACAATTATATCAACCCCTTTTTCAATTTCTTCCATTTGAGTTTTAGGACCAACACCCCCATACAAAGAGAAAATTCGTAAATCAGTATAGGTAGCCAACTGATGAGCCACTTCTTCAATTTGAAGAACTAGCTCCTTGGTAGGTGCCAGTATTAGTGCCCTTACGTCATTGCCTTTTGCATACTTTATTTTCATCAAAATAGGCAATATAAAGGCAGCCGTTTTTCCTGTACCTGTCTGGGCGATGCCCATTACATCATGCCCATTAAGCACCAATGGAATAGCTTTTTGCTGGATAGGTGTAGGGGCTCTATAGTTGGCATCTTCAATTGCATTTAACAATTGCTTGTTAAGCTTAAGGTCTTTAAAAGTAGTGGAAGGCATTTGTTAAATTTTTACAAAGGTAATAGAATAAATAATGAAGCGAATTGCTTCAAATTTGTAATGCTTAGATTGCTAATTAACATGGTTCTAATCTTGCTTTCCTGTTCCGAGGAACGAGGAATCTTCTAAGACTAGAAAGTCATCTTTATTATGCACAAGATTCCTCGTTCCTCGGAATGAAAAATCTACGATAAAACTTAACTTTGTAATTAAATAATTACACCTTAATATGCTTATAAAATCAGCTACTATCGTAAACGAAGGGCAACAGTTTGAAGCTGATGTGTTGATCAAAAATGGTCGGATTGAAAAAATAGCTTCTTCGATTTCAGCTAATAACGAAGACGTAATAGATGCTTCAGGTAAATACCTGTTTCCTGGTGCTATTGATGACCAAGTTCATTTTCGTGAGCCTGGTTTAACTCAAAAAGCTAATATCTACACTGAATCGAGAGCAGCAGTAGCAGGTGGGGTAACCTCTTTTATGGAAATGCCCAATACTGTTCCTAATGCGTTAACACAGCATCTATTAGCTGATAAGTATGCAATAGCTGCGCAAAACTCTTTGGCTAATTATTCCTTTTTTATGGGAGCTTCCAACGATAATATAGAGGAAGTACTAAAAACTGATCCAGCTAATGTTTGCGGAGTTAAAATATTTATGGGCTCCTCTACTGGGAATATGCTCGTTGATGCAGAAAAAACGCTGGAAGGGCTTTTCTCAAAAGTGGATATGTTAATCGCTACTCATTGTGAAGATGAAGCTACCATTCGAAAAAATACAGCAGCAGCACGAGTGCAATTTGGCGAAAATGTTCCGATTAGCCAGCACCCAATTATACGAAGTGGCGAAGCATGTTATTTATCATCAAGTATGGCCGTTGGCTTAGCCAAAAAGCATGGGACTCAGCTTCATGTTTTGCATATTTCAACGGCCAAAGAATTAGAATTATTTGATAACACTATTCCACTTGCAGAAAAGAAAATAACAGCCGAAGCCTGTATCCACCATCTATGGTTTAACGATACAGATTATGAAAAAAAAGGCACGCTAATTAAATGGAACCCAGCGGTTAAAACTGCCAAAGACCAAAAAGCGATATTTGAAGGGGTGCTCTCGGGCAAAATTGATGTGATCGCTACCGACCATGCACCACATACCCTTGAAGAAAAACAAAACAGTTATTTCAAAGCACCTTCGGGTGGCCCTTTGGTGCAACATAGTATTGTTGCCATGTTAGATTTTTACCATCAAGGAAAAATAACTTTGCCACAAATTGTGGAGAAAATGAGTCATAACCCTGCTATCCTATTTAAAATCAAAGAACGAGGTTACATCAGAGAAGGGTATTATGCCGACCTTGTTTTGGTTGATTTGGATAACCCTTGGACGGTTAATAAAGAAAATATTTTAGCTAAATGTGGTTGGTCTCCATTTGAAGGACATGAATTTACCTCTAAGGTTACACATACTTTTGTGAATGGTAAGCTGGTGTTTGCCCATGGCGCGCTTAACGAAATAGGCAGTGGCAGTAGGTTGCTTTTTAATAGGAAAAATTAGTAGCACTTACGATTGTAATTATTAATAGTAGCAATATATTTGCACTCCAATTTACACGGTGGTTGTAGCTCAGCTGGTTAGAGCATCGGTTTGTGGTACCGAGGGTCGCGGGTTCGAGTCCCGTCTTCCACCCACTTGATTTCAAGTCAGCCTTTTAGGCTGACTTTTTTTATGCCACAAAAGAAAAAGGAAGCTTAAGAAATTAATTGTTTAATAATATTATATTTATAGCCCTTAATCATCTACCACATGGCTTTAATTGGGTATTCCCTCTTATTATTAATTTCATTTTACATTTTAGCTGAAATAGGAGATAAATATTTTGTTCCTTCCTTAGACAAAATATCTAACTCACTCAATCTATCTCATGATATGGCTGGTGCTACCCTAATGGCTGCAGGGTCGAGTGCTCCAGAAATTTTTGTAGCAATCATGGCCCTGTTTCGCCCAGGCGATCATGCAGATTTAGGGGTAGGTACCATTGTTGGCTCTGCAATATTTAATTTATTAGCCATTATTGGTGTCGCTGGCATTGTTAAAAAATCCGTTATTTCGTGGCAACCTGTTGTAAGAGATTTATTCTTTTATGCGGTTTCAATTGCTGCTTTTTATATTGTTTTAGTAAACGGGAAGATCACTTTTTACGAATCTTTAATATTTATTATGATGTACGGTTTATATGTGTACTCGGTAATAAATTGGAAAAAATGGTTCAAATATGAAGAAGATGATTCAGACCCCATATATGATGTTGAAGAGGTAGTTCCAGGTTGGAAAACTTTTTTTAAGCCAGTTGACTGGTTTATCAAATTTCTAATTCCTAACCGTGAAAAATTCATGATGGTCTTTTTTATATCTATATTTTTAATAGCTGCAACCTGCTGGGTTCTGGTTGAAAGTGCCATTCATATTTCTGATATTCTTGGAATCCCTAAAATGGTTATTGGCCTCATTGTTCTAGGAATTGGAACTTCAGTACCAGATATAGTTTCCTCCGCCATTGTTGCAAAACAAGGCCGAGGCGGAATGGCGGTAAGTAATGCTATTGGTTCAAACATATTCGATATTTTTATTGGTTTGGGGCTTCCTTGGTTTTTAAAATCCATCATTAACGCCAAAAGCATTGAAACGAGTACCGAAGGATTGGAAGTTGCTGTAGGATTATTACTTGGATCAGTCCTATTAATACTTTTTGCATTAATGTATAGAAAATGGACCTTAACCAAAGGCTTAGGTTATGTGTTAATTCTGCTTTATATACTTTTCGTCATTTGGGAAATTTTAGACCTATACGTGCTTTAATCGCTTATAAAACACGTCTTCTTTTCTCTGCTAATTGGAGCAGGAGGCATCACAAGCATACCTCAAAATTATTGGGATTATAATTACGAAAATTATCCGTATGATTATGACGTGTTTTTTGTTTTTGATTTAACCATAGCGGTCCGCGTGTCGCCATAGCTTTAGCGGAGGCACTGCTACGCTGAAACCAATAGAGCTCCCTGATTCATTGCTGTATAATTCTTCACTACAAAGTTCTAATGCATAAAGCGAGTTTAGCAAAGCTTTGTTTCTTACAATCCATTTGCCAGATAAATGGAATAGCAAAACTCAAAACAAACGGTGTTGGTTTAGACCAATGCCTTTTTATTTCATCGAAATATTTTGCTGTTCAACTGTATTACTATAATAATTGATGTTCCATTGTTTATTTTAGAGCATGCATAAATTTTTAGCCGTAGGCCTATTATTTATTTCTCTTTCTGGATTTGGGCAGGCAAGGCGCGCACAAGGCTTACTAGAAAAACTTAAGTTCGATGCTGCTTTTGATTTGCTTGAAAGTGGATTGGAAAAAGACTCCATTTCAGCATCCATACCTTACGTGCTAGCAAACTTATATTTGGCACAAGACTGGCCACAAGAAAACCTAGATTCTGCCTTTTACTTTTCTGTTCTATCACTAAAGAAATACGACTTACTAACTGAGAAAACACTGGATAAGCATATTAAAGAAGGCTTTGGTAAAACAAAATTAGTTGCGCTCAAAAAAGAGATTGATCATTTATCATTTATTGCTTCAAAATCAGGAGGAGCGGAAGCCGATTATCAACGCTTTATCGATGAACATACAGATGCCATAGATATAGATTCTGCTATTTTTCTACGCGATGAACAAGCTTTTTTAACCGCCCAAAAAGCCAACACCATTAATAGTTATAAGTTCTTTTTAGATGGCTACCCCAAAGCGAAAGATTGGCAAAAGGCCAATAACACCTACCAAACCAAGTTATATAACGAAAACACCACACCTGACAAATTAATAGATTATATTGAATTTGCTAGAAACTACCCTAAAAGCCCCTATTATGAGGCCTGTGTGCAAGAAATTTATGGTATAAACGGGGGTAAAAATACGGTGGAAGACTTGCTTGATTTTGCTCATAATTATCCCAACACAAAAGCTAGTAACCAAGCTGTTGGACTATTATATCATTTGCATATTGCAAAAGAGCCTGCCTCCACCTTTGCAGATAAATTTCCTAAATTAACGCTATCAGATTCGCTCCAAAACGTTACAAAACTGCAAGGTTTAACGTATATCCCTATTTGGAATAATCATTTCATTCAATTAGTGGATGCTCAAGGAAAGGTAAAAATTGATAGTCTTAGTGCGATTGATTTTTCAACCATTGACAAAGATTATTTTTCAGTTGAAAAAGAAGGAAAACAACAATTAATTGGCAAAAATGGAGCCGTGTTTTATGGAGATAATTGGGTTGATATCTCCCAAGAAAAAAATGGAACCATTATTCTAAATACACAAAAAGGGGTTGAAGTTGTCCATAAAAATGGCAACCATTTCAATATTAAAGATCAGGCTAAACTAGTGGGCCCATATATTGGCTATAAAGTCAAGCAATATTGGGGCTTAAAATCTATCACCAACAAGGTTTTAACACAAGCGCTTTATGATAGTATTTGGGCAAAAAACGGGTTAATTTTTTTAAAATTAAAAAACAAAATAAACATCCGCCAACCCAAAGAATTTTACCCCGCATTAGATGGAGCACCCATCAGCCTAAGTGCACCCTATGAAGATTATGAATGGCTAACCGACACCTTGCTTTGGGTTGCCAATGACGATAAAGAAGGACTGTTTTCTGCTGACTTAGAAGAACTAATCCCTTTAGCAATTCATCGTATAGATTTAGCGAAAAGAGGTTGGCGCATTTCAACCAAAAACAGCCTTACTGTACCCAGGTTTAGTAATGCAGTATTTTCCAGTTTTAAAGAAAACAGTCATTGGCAAATAGCCTCGTTGAGTGATAGTCTGTTGGTAAAGTATAATTACAGTTCATCCTTCGTGCCTGATAGTGCCTCTTTTCTTGGCCCATCAGATATCACCATGACTTGGAACGATTCTAGCTTTGTTTATTTATCTGATACCGTTTGGTTTTATGCGCCTAAGGGGCAGCAAATTAAGCCCTTGCTTAACCAAAACAATCGTGCTTTTTATTATGAAATTACCGAAGGAAAAAATAAGCTATTAATTAATAATAGTGGAGATACGCTAGACCTCCCTAATTATAAAAAAATAATAGTTTTAAATCAACAATTTTTCCAATTAGAAACAGACAACAACAAATCTCTTTATGGTTCCAATGGAGAGCAAATCTTGGCAGATATTGATGGAGTTTCACTCATTAACGATTCCACAATTTCGATTCTCAAAGACCAGCAGTTCGGTTTATTGATGCCGCAGGATTCTATTTATATTGAGCCTATATACGACAGTAAATTAATACACCTTATTGATTCTTTTTGGGTATTTCAAACTGACCATAAATACGGACTAATCAGCCTCAAAAATGAAGTTCTTCTTCCTGCTGCCTATGACAAAATCACGTATTGGACGAATGGATTAGTATTTCTAAAAAAGGATTTAAAATGGAGGATATATGACTTAAAAACTAAACAGATAATAGAGTCTGGTATTATTGCTTTTGAATCTATCACACAAAATAATACCCCAATAATTAGATTTCAAAAGGGTGTAGGTCTCGGTGTTTTTGATAGCAAAAAAGGCGTTGTAATTAAGCCGACATTTAACACCATTTACCTAGAAGGGGTTTATGATCAACTTTACTACCGAGCCGAAAAACAAGTGGAAGAAGCAGCGCTTCATATTATGCTTTACTATGATTTGGAAGGTGAGTTACTTTTTAAAAACATTATGAGCGAAGCTGAGTTTGGGTTGCTTTATGGAGAAATGGAATAACCACTCAATCTGTGGCTATTCCATTTCAAAAGAAAGATTACGAAGCGTTTTCTAACTTATGATAAAATTTATAAAGAAGGATCACTTCCAAAATTATTGCTGGAATCATCGCTATTAAGCCAACAAAAGCTAAGAAAAATGTAATGAAAAAACTTCCTACTATAATTTCAAAAATTCCCGTAATTTTTGATAATGTTCCCAGTTTATTGCCTAAAATCACAAGGGCAATACCAAATACAATATCAATACCTCCAAAAGCAACAGCTTCAGTTCCCTTAATCAGATAGAAGTCTTTCCATGTCATAGCCTGACCAAAAGATATAAGATCATACGCCTCAATTACAACTAATGACGCAATCATTAGATAAGAAGCTATTTTTAATAGTGCATTTTCAAAATACTTACCAATCTCAATAAACCCAATCATAAAAAATACAAAGCTTAGGGTTGCCATTATTTTGATACCTGTATAGAGTAATGGAAAATAATAAGGGAGGTCATCTTCGAATCGAACAAAATCTAGTCCTGATTCAAAGATGCCAAGCACAAAATAGATAATACCTGCAATCCAAGAAATCCTAACCCATTTAAGAGAGGCTTTCCTTTGGATCGAGTGCTCAACTTGAGTAATATTATAATCGAGTGCATCTAAAATAATCCTTACCGTATAATCGCGTGGTTCTACTTCTCCTGCCTCTATTCGCTGCAGTGTTCGTACATTAATATTGCAAAGTTCAACGAGCTCCTCTTGGGTAAGACGTTTCTTTTGCCTAAGGTCTGTAATTGTTTTGCCTAGCTGTGGTTGTTCTAAATTTTTCATATTATTATATTTTAGGCAATACTAAAGATAGCAGAATATTACTTCAAATTTATAGCCTGTATTAAACCCGACATTTACACGGCATTAGAAATAATCAAGCATTGTGCATGTAATTTAGGCAGAGCAATGGAGAATCCTTATTCAGCTTGGAGTTTTTCTATGCAGCTAAGATTCCTGCGGAATGACAGTCTGGTCATACACAAAATCCAAGTGCCAGATTCTTCGGGCAAAGCCCTGTGGATAATGCACAAAAAAAGGACGATTCCCCTTGGAAAATCGTCCTTTTGAATTATTCAGGATCCTGAAACAAGTTCAGGATGACATTTTAGGAGACTCCGAGGCAGAGCCTCGGAGAATTCATTAGATTCAAGTTCTATAAATTAGAATACGTTTCTGCGTAGTAAAGCATTTGCTTTGTAAAATCTGCTGGATACTCCACTTTAACATCTGTGATATTACCGGCATCATCAGTTACAGGAACTAACTTAGGATTAATAAAACCTCCGTAAGGTGCCGACTTTAATTTGGAAGCTCTGTCCAATACTTCTTGATGAATAGCCTGATCCACTTTAACTCCATAATTTTCAACTAGCGCTTTTCCCGCTTCAAAATCACCTTCAGATTTTATGCGCTGAATCTCCTTAAGCAAATCTCCAAAAAGACCATATAGTTTTTCGTAATCTCTTACCACAAAATAAGTTTTTTCGTCTTTTACAACCTGCTCGATTACGTTATCGGCAGCTCCTTTTTCAAAAACCCATTTGGCTATTAGTTGTCGGTTACGCATATGCGCTTCTTCCACATCATCACCAATTTTCAATCGCCTTAATTGTGTCATCATTCCACCTCTGATATAACTATCGTAGGTTTCCTTGGCCACATCTATGTTAGGAACTAGTCCTAAATCAATCATTTTTTGATCGTAGATAAAATAAAGTGCCACTAAATCAGCTCTTGCCTCTTCTAGGGTTGAAGCATAGTTTTTAAGCGTTTCCTTTGGTGTACCTACACCTTCATTTAATTGGCCCGAAGCATGTCCTACCACTTCATGTAAAGCAACATGCATATCGTGCGCTAAATCACCATATTCCTTTGCCAAAGCAATTTCTTCCTCATTAAAAGCAAATTCTTGCAAGAAACCAGAACCTCCAGCTTTACTATAAGCAGCTACGATATTTCCAAGGCTAACAGATTTAGAACCGTGTGTAGCTCTAATCCAGTTGGCATTCGGCAAGTTAACTCCAATTGGGGTTGAAGGAGACGCATCTCCAGATTCGCCTGCTACGTTAACTACTTTGTAAGTTACTCCCACCACCTTGGCTTTTTTGTGCTCATCCATAATAGATGAATTGTCTTCAAACCATTGCACGTTATCAGAAACAACTTTCATTCGTTCAGAAGCGTCAAAGTCATTAATTTCAACAATTGTTTCGTAGGACCCACGGTAGCCTTTAGGATCGTTATACACTTCAATAAAACTATTGATGTAATCAATATCTCCCTCAGTTGCAGATACCCAAGCAACATTATATTCATCCCAGGTTTCAAGGCTTCCTGTTTTATAATATTCTACTAATAGTTCAAATGCTATTTTCTGAGGTTCGTTTTCAGCAACCGTTGCTGCTTTTTCTAACCAAAAAATTATTCTTTCGATGGCCGCTCCATACAAGCCTCCTACTTTATACACTTCTTCTTTTAATGTTCCGTCTTCTGCTCTAACAAGCTTAGAATTTAGGCCATACGAAAGTGGAGTATCGCCTGCATCTGCTAACATAGGTGCATAAAACGCATCCACTTCAGCCTCTGTAATGTCAGAATCGTAAAAATTAACGGCAGAACCTTTTACTAATCCTAAGTCAGGATTAAGGTTTACTTTTTTAGCATCCAAGGTTGCGTCAAACATAACATCAACAATTTCTGCAGATATCTCCGTACCTGTTGCTGCCATTAGTTCTTGAAGGTATTCCTTTGAAAAATCAGGCATCATCTTAGCATTAGAATAATGGTGGTGGATTCCATTAGAGAACCAAATTCGCTTTAAGTACACTTCAAATTGTTTCCAGCTTTCGGCTTCTTTATCTCCATCATAGGTTTTAGTGATGTTTTCAAGTGCTTTTCGAATGGTGAGATTATGACGGTAATTCATATCATACATTATATCTCTGCCTTCTAAACCTGCTTGGGTAAGGTAATAAACCAATGTTTTTTGGCTTGTAGATAATTTGTCAAATCCAGGAATTTTGTAACGAATTATTTTTAAATCCGCAAACTGTTCGGCTAGGTATTGGAACTCTTCTTGCGCAACAGATTCCTCCGTTTGAGCCTCTTTTTCTGCAGGTGTACACCCTACGGCAAAAGCAAATAAGAGCATCATCCAATAGTACTTTTTACTCGGTATCATATAGTTATTGTTTAGTTAAATTTAAGGCTGCAACTTAAAACATAAATGGCTAATTCTCAAATGGTTTAATCACCTAAATAACTGATTTATGTAAGTTTTATTTACCCACAGTTCGACTTTAGATAATGCTGCCCGTCAATAAAAAACAACAAAACCATCATTCAGAGAGCGGTGTTTAAAAAATTTCTTTTCTATTTCGAGGTACGAGGAATCTTATAAGGTCAGAAAGTTACTTTCAAAAAGTAGGATATTCCTCGTGCCCTCGGAATGAAAAAAGTTAAATTTGATCACTCGATAAACTCACATGTCAATGGTAGAGGGGAATTTTAAAATAAAATCAGCGTAGGTAAATGACAGTAAATAATTTCAAAGAAATAGAGACCCCGCAACGGGTGCGGGGAAAGTTGTTATTTAGGGCTTTGCCGGACCTGTTCCGGCATCCCCTTTAATCTGTCAAGGGTAGGCTCTTGAACTGGTTTTGGGAAGGAATATTCGCTCTCTTCCCCTCACTTAATTACAGGGTCTCCAAGCTGGCCATGTGAGAATTGCCCCATTACACCTCTACCTTTTATAGTTACTCAACTCTCACCATAATAGCCACTCCATTTACAAACACCACTTGGTTTCGTTTTTCTGGAGGAATCAAGCCCAAAGCATTCATTTGAAATTGCTCTTCAGGCACACCTTTTAAAACTAACTGCTTTTGCAGTGTTTCTGCATATAAGGACGTTCTGTTATTATGGTAAACAGGCGTTTTTTTCCAGCTTTCAATAGAATCAACCCCACTCATACGAGCTTGGAATTCATTGGCAATGAGGGTATCACTTTCTATGGTTGTGGCCAGGGTGTCGTTCATTATTATTAAAAGAGAATCCTTTGCTTGGTTATCCATACTATCCACCTTAATTGCGGGTAGTTTAACCAACACACTATCAAACTTTACTTCGGTTAACCAAGCATGTTGGATACTATCTTCAAGGTATCGTTCTTGGTACAAATCAATACTAAATTTTAATTCTCGATGATGTTTAATTAGACGAGCCAATCTAAGTAATTCAAAATTTGAAGAAGCCGTAATGGTATTGGACAGCGTATCAAACGCAACGCCCCCAATCTTAAACTCCACACCCTGTTTAATTGTTTGAAGTTGGATTTTAGGGTATTGTCTTCGTGAACTTCGAAGTTCCTCCACATCAATAATTTGGGTATAAAATGCCAATGTATTGGATCGATCCTCAAACGTAATTTCAAACCTGCTTCCTTCGGTAAGCACGGCTACAAATTCGCCCGTTTCTTTTTCTGATTTCACACGTGCTTCAAGAGTACTTTTTGATAAATTATTAACCCTTATATCTACCGATTGAGCCCCCCCGAGTTCATCTTGAACGTTGCCCATCATCATAATCACATCCTTAGGTCTAAATTTTTCGGGTACTTCAATTTTTGCAATGGCGTTAAATCCCCTCTCGTTTTTACGAGTTAAATAAGCATAATCTGTTCGTAACGACATGCTCATATATCGATCATCTTCAGGTGTATTGGCAAAATTCAAATTAACTGGATCCGACCACTCATCTCCTTCTTTTGTTGACATCCAAAGATCCAACCCTCCCTTGCCACCGGACCGATCTGATGAAAAAATTAATGTTTTATTATCGCTTAAGATTCTTGGCGAAACGGTGTTTCCTTGATTTAAATGAGCAGGAAGTTTAACAGCTTCTTTCCAAGGTTGCCCTCTGCTTTTGTTCTTTTCAGCCACATATATCTGACAACCCTTAGCCTCATTTGCACTAATTTTACTACAACGCATAAAATATACCAATTGCTTATCTGGGCTAATAGATGGGTCTCCTTCATCCATATTGGTGTTTAACGGTTTCCCTGGGTTTCGCGCTCTTCCCCAACCATTGCTACCCTTTTTAGATATCCAAATATCATATCCTCCAAGCCCATCGGGTTTACGAGAAGAAAACCAGATGGCCTCACCTGTATTATCTAAAAAATAACCCCCTGTATTATTTAATCTCATCGGATTTAATGCAGTAATTTCTTTAGAAGTTTGCCAAGTGCCCGACTCGTAATATGTAATTTCAAATGCCAACTCACCAGTGTTGGAGTAGTCGGTTAAATAAACCATTGATTTTCCATCCCCACTAATGGAAGGGACAATGTTGTTTTTTGACGTATGGTTTACATTTCGAGATAAGAACTCTTCCTGAGCCAACACCAAGAAAGGAGAAAATAGCATCAGTGCAATTAATAAATTTTTCATTCTTTAAAATTTGTCAGCTAAATTACATATTTCGAGCCAATATTTTAAAGCTTGTCAATCTTTCCAAAGAATACAATCACATAAGAAATGAAACTATCTATACAACACTTTCTTTTTGCTATTTTTGCCCCTTCTAATCCAAGTATATATGAGCAAGCAACTAATAGAATGCGTACCTAACATTAGTGAAGGGCGTGATGAACAAAAAATTAAACTAATTACGGATGTAGTTGAAACGGTTGAGGGCGTTAAATTACTTGATATTGATCCAGGAAAAGCCACCAATCGTACGGTTATCACTTTCGTGGGTGAACCCGAGCCCGTAATTGAAGCTGCTTTCTTACTGATAAAAAAAGCATCAGAACTTATTGATATGAGTAAGCACTCTGGAGAACACCCTCGCTTTGGTGCAACCGATGTGTGCCCATTAGTACCTATTGCTAATATTAGTATGGAAGAAACCGTAACGTATGCACATAAACTTGGGAAACGTGTGGGTAAAGAATTAGGAATACCGGGGTATTTCTACGAAAATGCAGCTTCTACCGAAGAACGTAAAAACCTAGCTAATTGCAGAGCTGGAGAATATGAAGGCCTTGCTGATAAATTAACCAACCCGCATTGGACTCCAGATTTTGGGCCAGCAGAATACGTAAAAGCGAAAACAAGTGGCGTTACAGCCATCAGTGCAAGAGATTTTTTGGTGGCTTATAATGTTAATTTAAACACCACCTCTGCCCGTAGAGCTAACGCTATTGCTTTTGATATTAGAGAAAGAGGAAGAGTAAAAAGAGAAGGAAGTAGCCTTACAGGTAAAATCGTAAAAGATGCTAATGGTGAGCCTATAAGCATCCCTGGTACATTAAAGGCTGTAAAAGGAATTGGCTGGTATATTGAAGAGTATGGCATCGCTCAGCTTAGCTTAAACCTTACCAACATTAGCATTACCCCTATGCATATTGCTTTTGATGAAGCTTTACAAAAATCTCAAGAGCGAGGCATCCGCGTTACGGGTTCTGAGCTAGTTGGCCTTGTGCCTTTACAGGCCATGTTGGATGCAGGAAAGCACTTTTTGCGGAAGCAGGAGCGTTCGTTGGGTATTGACGATAAAGAGCTAATTAAAATTGCCGTAAAATCAATGGGCCTAGATGTATTAAAACCATTTAACCCAAGAGAACGAATTATTGAATACCTGATTGAAGACAGTGCGCCCAAGCTTATCGACATGAATTTAACGGCCTTCGCTGATGAAACGGCCTCTGAATCTCCTGCTCCTGGAGGTGGATCCATAGCTGCTTATGTGGGTGTTTTAGGTGTTTCGCTGGGCACGATGGTTGCCAATTTATCTGCCCATAAGCGTGGTTGGGATAACCGTTGGGAGGAGTTTTCGGATTGGGCAGAAAAAGGAATGAACTATCAAAAACAGCTACTTGGGTTGGTAGATGAAGATACCAATGCCTTTAACAAAATTATGGATGCTTTTGGCTTACCCAAAGGGAGCGAGGATGAAAAAAATGCACGTAAAAATGCAATTCAAGATGCCACTAAATATGCCACTGAAGTGCCACTAAAAGTAGTAGAAATTGCCTATAAATCAATGGAAGTAATGAAGGCAATGGCAGATGTTGGTAACCCCAACTCCGTTACCGATGCGGGAGTGGGAGCACTTTGTGCAAGAACTGCTGTAAGAGGTGCTTTGCTAAATGTAAAAATTAATGCTGGTGGTTTGGAAGATAAAGCGTTTGCCAGTGACTTGGTTGCTAAAGGCGAAGCTTTTGCCCAACAAGCTTACGACCTAGAAAATGAGATTATAAAAATGGTGGAAGGTAAGATTTAAATTGGAGCTCATTCTGAACTTATTTCAGCATGATTTACTAAGAGATGTACTCCAAACAACAAGCAATTAATCAAATGAATGAATGGGGGGGGCAACAAAAGCCCTTTCTTTTTATCATTGATTTTGAGCTTGAAAAGCCTCAATTATATGCATTAGATCAAGTACCAGATCACATTCGTTTTGATATTAATGGAGCTAAAAACACCCCTTATCCAACCCTTGAAAAGAAGCCTTTTACTTTTGAGCCTAACCCTATCGCTTTTAGCAGCTATCAAAAAGCCTTTGATAAGGTAGTATCCGAACTAAATTATGGCAACTCTTATTTATTAAACCTAACTTTTCCAACTCCATTAAAAACCAATCTTAATTTAGAAACTATTTTTAACAAGAGTAAAGCTCCCTATAAACTATTAGTTGATTCTCAATTTGTAGTGTTCTCCCCTGAAAGCTTTGTAAAAATTGACAATGGAATAATTTCAAGTTACCCGATGAAAGGTACCATTGATGCATCTATTCCTAATGCAAAAACACTATTGCTTAACAACCCAAAAGAAATAGCCGAGCACGCCACAATTGTTGATTTAATTAGGAATGACTTAAGCAAAGTAGCCACACAAGTTAAGGTTTCAAACTACCGGTATATTGAAGAAGTAAAAACATTTAAAAAAACGTTACTTCAAGCATCCTCAAAAATTGAAGGGGTTTTACCTCTAAATTACAAGGAGTACCTAGGCAACATATTATTCTCTCTTTTGCCTGCAGGGTCTATCTCAGGCGCTCCCAAAAAGAAAACATTAGACATAATAAAAAACATTGAATCACAAGAAAGGGGCTATTTTACAGGAATATTTGGTATATTTAATGGACAAAATCTTGATAGTGGCGTATTAATTCGCTTTATTGAAGATCAAAATAAAAAATTGGTGTTTAGGAGTGGTGGAGGCATTACTGCCCAAAGCAATACCAAAGCCGAATATCAAGAGTTAATAGATAAAATATATGTCCCTTTTATTTGAAACCATCGCTTGTAAAAATGGAAAACTGCTTAACCTTGAGTGGCATAATGCTCGATTAAATAATAGTAGAAGAAAACTTTTTAAGACTAACACCCCACTGTTTTTAGAGGACATTTACCTTCCGAAATTTGTTGATAACGGGTATTGGAAATGCAAAGTGCTTTACAGCGATATTATTAACGGAATTAGCTTCGAACCATACACCCCTCGAAAAATTAGTGCGCTTACCCTCGTTGAGTCAAGCCTAAGTTATAAATACAAATCTCAAGATAGAGACGAACTAGACTTTCTTTTTAATAAAAGGGAAGAGGCTGATGATGTAATCATAATTAAGGATGGTTATGTAACCGATAGCAGCATTGCTAATATATTACTTTATAATGGGCAAAACTGGGTTACTCCGGATACGCCATTACTTGATGGAACCATGCGGGCTCAATTAATACATAAAGGTTTAATCAGAGTTGGCACAGTTAAAAAAGCAGATTTAGCTGATTATCAACAAATAATGCTGGTTAATGCCATGAACCCTTTTGATGAAATTAGAGGAATTGATATTGTTAAAGCCCTATTAAATTATTGAACTAATTCAACCTCTCCTAGGCCTGTTATCATATTCCGATTGAACAACCTCTTAACCTGAGTTCGACTTCAGATAATGCTGCCATTCAATAAAAAACGGCAAAATATGGATTCAGAGAGGGGTATTTCGAAATGTTAAAAAGATTTCTTTTCTATTTCGAGGTACGAGAAACCTTAAAAGTTCAGAAAGTTATTTTCAAAAAGTAGAAGACTCCTCCTGCCTCGGAATGAAAAAAGTAAAATTTGACCATTGGATATACTCACACCGCAATGGTAGAGGTGAATTTCAAATTAAAATCAGCGCAGGGGAATGACAGTAAATAATTTCAAGGAAAAGGAGACCCCGCAATTCCGGATAATTATCGGAACGGGGAAAGTTGTTATTTAGTGCTTTGCCGGACCTGTTCCGGCATCCCCTTTTTAATCTGTCAAGGGTAGGCTCTTGAAAGGGTTTTGCGAAGGAAAAACCGTGGAATCTTTTCATTTTGAGACTCCATGGCCTATTTTATGCGCTAATTTAAATTGAGAATAGGCATCTGAGTGACGTATGTGCGATTTCGTTGTTTTTATTACCTCTAACTCAGGTTAATAGATAGGTTTACAGGCCAAGGTGAACCCTTTAAAATCCGAAAATAATTTCTTCTAATTTCTCTTTAGCTTGGGCTATTTTTCCTTTTTGCTTTCTGTAAACCTTTATAAAATATATTCTGCTCTTTCTAAATTGTTTGCCATTAATCACAGAATTATAGATGGAGCTTCCGTTTAAATTCGTGTGTAAAATAAAATCATCTGCTCCCAAGTTGGGGTAACTAGTGTAATTAGATGATTTTATTATGGTAACAGGAATATGTGAGGTATTCTTGTTTCGATGTAGTTTATAGATAACCTTTTTTATCTCTTTCAAATTTAACTTGTCATCTATAAAAATACCTGAAGGATTTAATAGCTTGATACTTTGGGTGAGTTTCTTAAAATTGAAAAGAACCGTGGTTTTCAAAATGCTCTTTCTAAACGCAACCACACTTTGGTTGGCTATAGAAAGTTCAGTTGGGTTATTTCCAACTAGTAAAATATTCATATGTTCAAGCCGTTTCATAGTTCTGGTTTAGATGTATACATACAAACAGAATATTGATGACTTAGGTTTCAAAAGCACGCAAAAATCGAGCTTTTCTTTTAACCCTTTATAACGTTTTCTATTTGTAAATTTCGTTAAGGAGCCCTGCCAACCTAATACCCGCCTCTTTTAACCTTTTATGAACCTGTGCTTGATGCTCAAACACATAATTATAGGTTAAGTTATCGGCTCCCTTGGTATCGTAAACTGAAACACGCATGGCTTTAGACTCATTTGCCCAATCTAGCGGGGTGCTGTCTTGTAACCTCTCAATTTCGCCTTTCTCGTTATGATCTAGCAATTGAGCCCACTCGGAATAACTTAATTTTTCTCCATCTATCATACCAGAATCCCAAACTCTGTGCAGATTAGAGTTTTGCCAGAAGTACTTAATCTTAACATCATTTCCACCTCTATCTTCTCCATTGCCAACATGTAAGGGTTGATGAATATCTCCCACAAGATGCGTGAGTACTCGTAACGCAAATCGCTCTTCTTCCAATGTAAGTGTATCTGATTTTAACTGACCAACAAAATCATTAATTGCCCAAATAATATCCTTTTCTTCAGGAGTTCCAGCTTCCGCATATGTTTTGTCATTTGGTATCGTGCAATAATGCCAAGGTTTCATATAATCGTAGGTTGAATCCGATTTTATAAAATCCATCCAATTGGCATTATAGGCCAAAGATTGATGGCCAAATACCCGATGAATCTCTTTTTTGCTTTTTCCAGTGAGGTGTTTTTGTGCAATTTCACCTACGACTCTATGTCCTGTTAATCCCCAGCTAATAGCGTTAAAAGAAATAAACAAGGCAATTATAAATATGATTTTTTTTAGCATAACAACAGTTTAGATAAATATCTCGTAAATATAAGCCCAACAAAATACTAGACTGATTTTATTACTTTAAATTTAAATAGAAATTAGAAACTTATTAAAACCAAAACAACATGGAAAACAATGAAATGAGACCACAAGATTGGGCATTAACCTTGTTCTTAACAAGCCTACCAGTGGTTGGCTTTATTCTTTTAATCGTTTGGGCAGTAGGAGATGACTCCAACTTAACACGTAAAAACTTCGCAAAAGGATCATTAATTCTGTACGCAATCATCTTATCGCTTACTATCGCCTTCTTTATATTTGGTGGATTAGCCTTATTAGGAATAAATTATTAATACTCACTGGCCTGGGGGTTCTTGCTTTCAGGCCATTTTATGCCTTTTCATATCATCAATTTTATTTTCTGCCGATGTCAAAATACACCCCTTCCAAATTATCAAAAGTTAAACGTGGCGCCAAAAATGCCAGCTATGACACTAATGTCGTACACCGCATTTTAGATGCTCATTTTATGTGCCACGTTCCCTACGTTTTTGATGATACCCCCATCACAATTCCGATGGCTTATGCACGAGTAGGAGAAACCGTTTATTTGCATGGGGCAATGGGCAATAGAATGATAAATACACTTGCTAATCTTAAAAAAATAAGTGTAACAGTCACACATTTAGATGGGCTTGTGCTTGCTCGTTCAGCATTTCATCATTCGGTTAATTATAGGTCGGTAGTAGTTTTTGGAACCCCTAGAGTGGTAACAGGTAATGCCGAAAAAGAACTTGCCTTTGAGCATCTTATTGAGCAAATGGCCAAAGGAAGATGGAAGGAGGTGAGGCACCCAAATGAAAAAGAATACAAAATAACACAGGTACTTGCGGTTGATATCACCGAGGCATCAGCCAAAGTACGCCAAGGGCCTCCTGTAGATGATGAGGAAGACTATAGCCTAGAATTGTGGGCAGGAGTAGTTCCGCTAAAGAACGTATTTGGTGAAGCCATTCCAGACCCTAAATTAGCATTTGATTTAGAAACACCCCCTTCGGCTAAAAACCTGGCAGAAAATGACACATGAAAACTTTAGAAAATCGGCCCACGAGTTTGTAGATTGGATGGCCGACTACATGGAAAATGTAGAACAATTTCCTGTAAAATCGCAAGTTAAGCCAGGCGAAATAAAGTCACAATTACCTAATTCGCCCCCTACCGAGGGCGAACCAATGGAAGATATATTTAGTGATTTTAAAAAAATTATTCTACCTGGTATAACACATTGGCAACACCCTTCTTTTCATGCTTACTTTCCAGGCAATAGCAGCAAACCTTCGGTTTTGGCTGAAATGCTCACTTCTACTTTGGGTGTTCAGGCAATGATTTGGAACACTTCTCCTTCGGCAGCAGAGTTGGAGGAGCAAATAATGGTATGGTTTAAAGAAATGATGGATTTGCCAACCCAATGGACAGGTAGTATTCAAAATGGCGCATCAGACTCAACACTAAATGCTATTTTAACTGCACGAGAACAAGTAAGCAATTTTACCACGAATGATACGGGTATTACTGCTAATAAATTGAGAGTTTATTGCTCAGAGCAAGCGCACTCATCTTTAGATAAAGCCATGGCCATTGCGGGACTAGGCAAAAACAATCTAGTTAAAATCCCTGTGGATGAATCATTTGCTCTAATTCCAGGTTTACTAGAAAAAGCCATTAATAATGATGTGGAAAATGGTTTTACACCCCTTATGGTAATTGCCGCCATTGGCACTACAGGCACAACTGCCATCGACCCACTAGACGAAATTGGGCACATTACCTCTAACTATAATTTGTGGTTACATGTTGATGCTGCATTGGCAGGAACAGCTCTAATGCTACCAGAAATGCGCTGGATGGTAAAGGGAATTGAAAAGGTTGATTCACTTGTTTTTAACCCTCATAAATGGATGTTTACAAATTTTGATGCCTCGGTATATTTTGTAAAAGATAAGAATGCCCTAATTAACACCTTTTCGGAAAACCCCGAGTATTTAAAAACGAAAGAAGATCAAGAAGTTACTAATTACAGAGATTGGGGTGTACCTTTAGGTAGAAGATTTAGAGCACTAAAATTGTGGTTTGTAATTAGAAGTTTCGGGGTAAAAGGACTTCAGAAAAAAATCAAGTTGCACCTAAACTTAAGTGCCGAATTTAAAAGTTGGATTGAAGAATCTGCACAATTTGTTTTAATGGCACCCGTTTATTTAAATACTATTTGTTTTAGGTTTAATGATGCAAACCTTACAATTGATGAAATAAATGATATAAACGAAAAAACACTAGCGCATATAAACTCCAGTGGCAAACTATATTTAACACATACAAAATTAAATGGGTGGTTTACCATTAGAATGGTTATCGGCCAAACAAATGTTAAAAGCCATCATACCAAAATGGCTTATGAATTTATAAATAAATCGTTGGCAACGATCTTAAATACTTAAGCACAATTGCCCTATTTTGCATATATGAATGTAAAACATTTTTTTATATTAGTTGGTCTCCTAACTGCTCTTGCGCTGAGCAATAATAATGTTATTGCGCGTTCTACAATTCAAAAACCGAAAGCACCCATTTCAAGTGATAGTTTAGCCACTCTAAATAAATATGCGCTTTCCTTGGTCTATACAAATCCAGACTCTGCACTATTCTATGCCAATGAAGCTTATCGCATTTCGTTCGGCCAAAATGACTCTTTAGAAATTGCAAATTCTTTAACCTCCATTGCTGCTGTGTACTGGGCCGAAGCAAAGTATAATTTATCGTTAAAATTATACTTTAATGCCTTGGCTAATTACGAACAACTGGAAGACACAACTGGAATTTTAAGATGCTATAATAATATTGGTGAGGTATATAAAAAACTTAAGAGTTATTCAAACACAAAACGGTATTTGCAAAAAGTACAAGACCTCTACCCTGCATATTTTCCCAACAAAACCCCGGTGTTAAATTATATAAATTTTGCAGAGTTGTTTTTAGAACAAAAAAACTACGACTCAGCAGCATATTATTTAAACAAGGCAAAATTAGCCCCAGATAAGGAGCTTAGTATAAATCACTATGCTACCATTAATTATAATTATGCCATCCTATCTAAAGATACAGCCAATTATAATTTGGCAAATACATTTATCGAACAGAGTATTCACTTCGCTCAAATAGCAAAAAACGATCGTAAATTATCTGAAGCATATAATATAAAAGGAGAAATACTTATTGCTGAAAACATGCATAGCCAAGCAGTAGAGTATTTTGAGAAAGCTCTTGCATTATCCATTCAACTTAAGCACGAACATTTGGAGTTAAGAATTCATAAGAATCTTTACCTTTTAAATTTTGAAAAAGGGAATACCATAAACGCCATTACGCATATTTTAAGATATACAGAATTAAAAGATAGAATTTACACCTCCTCAATTTCTAGGCAATCAGCAGAGTTTGAAACCGTATATGAACTTGAAAAGATCGAAGAACAAAACACTGTGTTGCAACTAAAACAAGCTGCAAATGACAGTATTATTAAATATCAAATCGGTTTTATCGTACTTGCATTAATTGCTTTGGTAATTGCGGTCTATTTTGTTTTAGCAATTAATAAGCAGCGAAGATACCTAAAACAAGCGTTGTCACAATTAGAAGATAAAAGTAAAGTTGTTGAAAAACAAAAACTAAAAATCGAAAAGCAATCACGCAACACAAATGCGCTAAACCATGAGCTAACTTTATTAAACAAAAACCTAGAATCTAGGGCTCATGAAATTGCACGAGAAATTGATGTTAAAAACAAAAAAATGAATAAGTATGCGTTTATGAACGCGCACAAACTCCGTGCACCAATTGCAAGTATCATTGGGCTCATAAACCTTTTTGGAAAAAACATTACGCCTGAAGATGAAGCAACCATGATAAGTATGTTAAAAGAGTCGGCACACAACCTCGACAACGTGGTGCACGAAATAAAAGACGTAATTGATGAATAAAAACTACTGCCATCCGAGTAAAAGGGAATTTAGCTATCGGCACTTTTTCTACGAGTAGGCGGGTGGGTGGTCCCGAATTCTAAGACTAAAACAAGCAACTTACAGAAAAGTTCTTCTCTTTACAGGATAATTGCAAAAGTATTGGGGATTCCTTTTTGATTGACAAAGTTAGCCCACATTCTGACACATCAAAAGCTT
>Ga0316209_1000153_pt1 | contig 138333 bp, 141 predicted proteins | sample 6monopyrite_MG_FD_204945 | JGI IMG/M metagenome (GOLD analysis project Ga0316209, IMG submission 204945) | Microbial mat bacterial communities from mineral coupon in-situ incubated in ocean water Damariscotta River, Maine, United States -... | ecosystem: Environmental > Aquatic > Marine >... | reverse complement strand
GCGCCGATGGTAGTGTGGGGTCTCCCCATGTGAGAGTAGGACACTGCCAGGATTTAATACCTGAAAAGGCCTCGACGATAATATCGTCGAGGCCTTTTTTTTGGTGTTCAATTCTGGCCGTGGCCTAAGCGTTGTGTCGCTGCGCGACCGATAATTGCGTGTCCCTTCACACGCAAGAACCTGCCAGGATCCTCCTTTGGGGATTTGGCTGGCTGGAAGAGTGTAATGAGAGAAGTCATTTTTAAAAGTGAGGCTTGCCGTTCTATTGCCTGGGGAAAGACCGCGCAGTTTGCGCCCTATCCCCGTTGTGAGTCCACGCAAAGGGGTGCGAAGTCATATAAGAATTTGTCATCCCGAGCGACAGCCGAGGGATCTTAATCAACAGGGTAACAAGATCCCTCGACTGCACCCCAAGAGTACTTTGTCACTTTGTTCGGGCGCGCTCGGAATGTCAATAATAACGTGACTAATAAGCCCTAAACATAATATATCTGATAATATCCCTGCATGATTTCATACCCAAATATAAACCCAGTAGCACTCGACCTCGGCGCTGTTCAGATTCACTGGTACGGTTTAATGTACCTGATCGGTTTCACCGGTGCCTGGTGGCTAGGCATAAAACGTGCTGCTCACCCAGACTCAAACTGGAATAACGATCAGGTATCCGATGTAATATTTTATGGCGCTCTCGGCGTCATTCTCGGTGGTCGGATTGGCTATATTCTGTTTTACAATTTCTCCGCGTTTCTGGATAACCCCGTCATTATTTTTAAAATCTGGCAGGGCGGTATGTCATTCCACGGTGGCATGCTGGGTGTGTTCATTGCTTTATTTTTATTCGGCAAAAAAACCAGCCGCACATTTTTTCAGGTAAGTGATTTCATTGCTCCGATGGTTCCCATAGGGTTAGGTGCAGGTCGCATTGGTAATTTTATTAATAAAGAATTACCCGGTCGCCCGGTGGATGGCAATATTCCATGGGCACTGGATTACGGCGATCAAATAGCTCGTCACCCCTCGTCTTTATATCAGGCTTTAACCGAAGGCCTGCTGCTATTTCTGTTGTTGTTTTTTTATTCGCGCAAGCCCCGTCCCACTATGGCAGTGAGTGCCATGTTTATGATTGGCTATGGCAGTTTTAGATTTATTACTGAATTTTTCCGCACACCGGATGCACACCTAGGCTATATTGCTTTTGGCTGGTTAACCAAAGGTCAGCAGTTGTCAGTGCCGATGATTCTATTTGGATTCTTTTTGATTTATTTAATACGTAAAAACAAAACGAGTAGTGAATGAAACAATATTTAGATTTAATGCGCCACGTTAAAGAAAATGGCAATCAGAAAGGCGACCGTACCGGCACAGGCACTTTATCTGTTTTTGGGTATCAAATGCGTTTTGATTTATCCGTCGGTTTTCCTCTGGTCACCACCAAAAAATGTCATCTAAAATCCATCATTCATGAATTACTCTGGTTTCTTAAAGGCGATACGAATACAAAATATCTTGTGGATAATGGAGTAAAAATCTGGAATGAATGGGCGAACGATAATGGTGACCTTGGCCCCGTTTACGGTTATCAGTGGCGTAACTGGCCAGCACCCGATGGTAAGCATACCGATCAAATTGCTGAAATTATTAACCTGTTAAAAAATAATCCCAATAGCCGGCGTATTATTGTGTCGGCGTGGAACGCAACTGATTTACCAGATGAAAGCATTAGCCCGCAGGAAAATGTAAAGCAGGGGAAAATGGCACTGGCTCCCTGCCATGCTTTTTTTCAATTTTATGTGGCGAATGGAAAATTATCCTGCCAGCTATATCAACGCAGTGCCGATATTTTTTTAGGCGTGCCTTTTAATATCGCATCCTACGCACTGCTGACTATGATGATTGCCCAGGCAACTGATTTAGAGCTGGGAGATTTTGTGCACACTCTTGGTGATGCACATTTATATAATAACCATTTAGAGCAGGTGGATGAGCAATTATCTCGCAAGCCTTTTGCTTTGCCCACTATAAAAATTAATCCTGAAGTAAAAGATATATTTGATTTTAAATTCGAAGACTTTGAATTATTAAATTATGAAGCGCATCCGCATATTAAAGCACCCATCGCTATATGATTATTTCACTGATTGCAGCGATGGATAACAATCGTCTTATCGGTCGAGATAATGATTTGCCCTGGCATCTGCCCGATGATTTCAAACATTTTAAAGAAGTGACTATGGGTAAGCCTGTAGTCATGGGGCGTAAAACTTTTGAATCCATTGGTAAGCCCTTGCCTGGTCGAAAAAATATTGTTATCAGTCGTTCAGGGTTTGAGGCGGATGGTGTGATTGCAGTAGATAGCATTGAGGCCGCAATCGCCGAAGTTTATGACGCTGAAGAAGTAATGATAATTGGTGGTGCCAGTTTTTATCAGCAAATGATTTTAAATGCTCACCGCATGTATTTAACTCATGTAGATACAGAATGCGAAGGCGATGCGTGGTTTCCGGAGTTTAATTTGAGTGACTGGGATATAGTGTCTGAAGAGTCTCATGCTGCTGATGAGAAAAATAATTTTGATTTTCGGATTGTGGAATACAGAAGGAAATCCTGAGCTTTGTTTGTAGGAGCGAGTCTTTAGCTCGCGATTTTAAGTAGCCTGCAAGCATCGCGAGCTAAAGACTCGCTCCTACAGAATCTGGGTTAAACCTTTCTATTTTTATGTCCATGATTAAAATCAACAGGCTGAGCTTCAGGGCATTGAATTTCAACTCGCTCGGTTAATTTCTCATCAATTTTCAGCGCAGTAAGTTTCCCACCCCATAAACATCCGGTGTCTAATGGGTAAAGATAATTCTGCCCGGGATTTTTTAATGTTGACCAGTGACCAAAAATAATACGGGTATTCTGTATTTTTCTATCTGTAATTTCAAACCAGGGATAAATGCCAGCAGGCTGTTTACCGGGTTCACCTTTTTCTCGCAGCGATAAATGCCCCTGCTGATTGCAGTAACGCATACGGGTGAAAGTGTTGGTAATAAATCGTAGACGATCCCAGCCGGTTAGTTTTTCAGACCAGATGGGTGGTTTGTCGCCATACATATGATGAAAAAATTCATGACTTTTAGCTCCCCGCAAAACAGTTTCAAGTTCGGCTGCATACTGAAGTGCTTCATTAATATTCCATTTTGGATAAATGCCCGCATGACATAAACAGATATCTAAAGTTTCATCGTAATGCATCAGCGGGCGATGCAGTAACCAGTTTAGTAATTCATCTCGGTCGGGTGCTTCGAGTATATCTTTGATGGTATCTTTTTTGCCCTGTTTACCACGACCATTAGCCACTGCAAGTAAGTGTAAATCATGATTGCCTAAAACAGTAATGGCGCGATCACCAAGAGAGTGAATGAATCGGAGTGTATCCAGAGAGCGGGGGCCACGATTTACAATGTCACCTGCAAACCAGAGCCTGTCCTGTTGTGGGTCGAAATCTAATTTATTTAGTAAAGCTTGTAGTTGTTCAAAGCAGCCCTGAACATCACCAATTGCATAAGTAGTCATCAGGTATCTTTATAAATTCCGTTTGCTTTTAATGTAGAGTACTGGGTACCACTAAATAAAATTCAGGGATGTCGGCTTCAAAGTGATAACCGTCGTCGGCGATCATTTGATAACTGCCAAACATAGAGCCAACCGGTGTTTTCATCATGGTGCCACTGGTGTATTCGAAACCTTCTCCAGGTTTAAGGTGAGGTTGCTCACCTACTACACCATCCCCTTTTACTTCCTGGGTTAAACCATCGGCATTTTTAATTACCCAGTGGCGAGTTAATAAACGTGCCGGGAATTTTCCATCATTAGTAATGGTAACAGTATATGAAAATACATAATGATCCATATTAGGATTGGATTGATTTTCAATATAATTAGGAGTGACTTCTACGGTAATCTTGTAGTCGTTTGTATTCATGACCTGCACCACTGTATCTCGTAGCTATAGATTAACAGATTTAGAGTCACAATAGAGAGTAATATTTATGGGGTAATATTGTCTGCCTGCATAAGTCGGCTAAGATCAGCAAACTGAGTCAGGTTGATTTCCTGTGCGCGTTGCCCCGGGTCTATGCTTGCGGCGCTTAACTGATCGTTGCTACAGACATCTTTTAATACATTCCGCAGGGTTTTACGGCGCTGTGAAAAGGCTCGGGTTATCAGTTTGGCAAAGAATTTTTCATCACCTACGTTTACGGGTTTTTCTTTCTGCGGCTGCAGGCGCACGATGGCGGAATCAACTTTGGGTCTGGGTGAAAAAGCTTCAGGTGCTACCAGAAACAGGGGCGAAACTTTAAAGTGATATTGCGCCATAACCGACAGGCGACTGTAATCGGAAGTATTGGCTTTAGCTGCCAGGCGGGTCACTACTTCTTTCTGCAACATAAAATGCATGTCACTTATTATTTGTGCGTAATTAACCAGATGAAACATAATGGGTGTGGAAATATTATAAGGCAGATTGCCGACGATGCGTAATTGTTCTGAATTTTTACTGAGTTCAGAAAAATCAAATTTTAATACATCCACGTTATGAATATTAAGTTCGCCGATCAGGCCGCAGTTCATTCTTAGCTTTGGAATAATATCACGATCAAGTTCAATTACATCCAGCTTGCCCAGAGCCTTCATTAGTGGGCAGGTTAAGGCGCCGAGCCCCGGACCAATCTCAACCAGTTTTTCATTTGTCTGTGGATTAATGCTTTGTATAATGCGATCGATAACCGATGTGTCGGTTAAAAAATTCTGGCCAAAACGTTTGCGGGCTTTATGTTGCATATAATTAGTCGTTAATCAAAGGTCAAAAATAAAAATCATAAACTAGAGGAACTTAACTTTATTGCCAAATCCAGGGCTGCGTTTAAACTGCCTGTATTTGCTTTGCCGGAGCCGGCGAGTTCCAGGGCGGTTCCGTGGTCTACTGATGTTCGAATAATGGGTAAGCCTAAAGTTACATTAACAGCATGACCAAAGCCAACATGTTTAAGTACAGGCAAACCCTGATCATGATACATAGCCAGCACCGCATCGGCCTGTTGTAGATATTTAGGTGTGAATAAAGTATCGGCTGGCAAAGGCCCGATTAAGTGCATATTTTTTTTACGTAAAGTGTTGAGTACTGGTTCAATGATCTCAATTTCTTCATGACCCAGATGACCATCTTCACCGGCATGGGGATTTAATCCGCAGATTAAAATTCTGGGTTGTGCGATACTGAATTTTGTTTTTAGATCGTGGTGCAAAATTTCTATCGTCTGTTGCAGGTTTTTTTTAGTGATGGCAGCGCTGACTTTACTCAGAGGTAAATGGGTAGTGGCCAGAGCGACACGTAAAGAACCGGCAGTCAGCATCATAACCGGTGTACTGTGAGTAAGTTCTGCAAGAAATTCAGTGTGGCCGGTAAATTTAATCCCCGACTCATTAATAATGCCTTTATGTAGAGGGCCGGTAACCAGTGCATCTATTTTATTTTTTTGAATTAATGTTACTGACTGAGTTAAACAGTCTAAAACATAAGCGGCATTTTTTTTATTTAATACTCCGGACTGAGATTCAGTATTGAGTGGAATATTAAAAACCTGAATCTGACCCGGTTGATGTGGTACGGCATTGTCAATATCGTCAATAGTTTGAATATTAATATTCAGATTTAATTGTTGAGCGCGATTTTTTAGTAGCTGGCTATCGGCAAATAAAACCAGCCTGGCATCAATGTTCTGCTGTGAGATCTGCAATGCTATATCTGGGCCGATCCCGGCAGGTTCGCCGGGAGTAAGAGCTATAAGAGGTGTGAGCATTTATCTTTGCGCTCTTTAGTCGTCGTGATTGGTTCTATATTCGACATAGGCTTCATCACGAATACGACGCAGCCATAGTTGCAGTTCTTCATCGGCTTTGCGTTTTTGTATAGCCTCTCTCGCACGATCATTTTTTAACTGATCGGTTTCATCCTGCTGGCGACGTTCGAGTACCTGTAAGATATGCCAGCCAAACTGACTACGGAAAGGTTCTGATACCTGATTGACTTTCAGGCTGTTCATTACTTTTTCAAACTGAGGTACAAATTTCCCTTCACTTGCCCAGCCAAGATCACCACTTTTATTTTTTGACCCCGGGTCCTGTGAATATTTTGCAGCCAGTTCAGAAAAATCTTTACCGTTATCCAGTAGCTTTTTCAATTCCACCATTTTTTCTCTCACCTGTTCTTCTGTGGTGATGGTGTCAGAGCGCATTAAGATATGACGGGCGTGAGTTTGTTCGACAATATGTTTACGCGATTCTTTGTTGATTAATTTTATAATATGAAAACCACTGGCGCTGCGTAATGGTGGACTGATTTTTCCTTTTTCAAGATTACGTACCGCATCAAGAAATAATGAGGGCAACTCCGCAGCAGTGCGCCAGCCTAAATCGCCGCCATTTAATGCCTGCTGACCTTCAGAAGAATCGAGTGCAGCATTACGAAATGTTTTTCCAGCCTGTATTTCTTTGAGTATGTTATCGGCTTTTTTACGCGCCGTTTTTATATTTTCAGTGCTGGCCGCTTCCGGTGTGGTAATTAAAATATGGCCGAGATGATATTTTTCATGCGTATTGTTTCCAGTTGCTGTCTGCTGATCAAGAAACTGATCTATTTCCTGTTGCGATACACGCACACGGTCGAACACCATGCGTTTCTGTAACTGGCGAATGGTAATATCCTGCCGAGTCTGTTCCCGGAAGCGGTCAAAGTTTATGCCGTCTTTCTGTAGTTCAAGTCGCATGCTATCTAAGGTAAGTTTATTTCTGCTGGCCATATCTTCTAGCATGCGATTTAAACTCAGGTCATCAATCTGTATGCCCTGTGCTTTTGCCAGTTGCATTTGTACGCGATCCATTAATATGCGTTCCAGTACCTGTTTTTGCATAATGTCATCGCCAGGAATATTGACACCTTTGGCACTCATCTGGCGTTTAAAATCTTCAACCCGTTGTTGCAATTCAACATGGGTAATAACATTGTCGTTAATAATGGCGACAATATGATCCAGATTTTTTAATGCCTGTGTGTTTGTACTAAAAATTAACAGGCCTGTTAATGTAATGATTAATTTAAATGATTTGAGATTTAAAAATGGGTATTGCATGGTCATGATTAGTATTCCGATTGGTAGCCAAGGATAGCACGTTTGAGTACAGACGTTGTGTCTTTCTGTGCAACACTGCCCAGGCCTTTAAGTATTAACTGAAACATAATGGATGAATTATAAGTCTGGTTGCTGTCAATATCCTGCAGGTAACGTTGAGATACAATTCTCATTGCCCAGCAGCAGGATTCGTATTCAATGCCGAATAAAGTTTCAATATCCCGTTTTTCTGTTATGGAATAATTCCATCTTCCCAGCAGTGAATATTTATTGTTCAGTGGCCAGCTCATGGCAACATCTGTTTGCTCAAGGTTTTTAGTTTCATCGGCAAAGTCGCGACGAAATCTATAAGCCATATTAAAAATTCGATTGCCCGTATCTTTATAACGAAGCTGCGCGCTACCTTTGTCTGTTTTATTTAATTCAGAGTTCCACTGGATGCTGGCTCTTGAATTCCAGTTATTCCAGCGGCTACTGATTTCAGAAATAAGATCTGACTTCGTATTTGTTTCTATAGTATTAGTAAGATTGACTCGTCTATTTTCATTATAAAAAATCTGACCGATACTCATACTTAAAAACTCATTACCACTTTCTTTATTGAGAAAACGACTGGTAAGGGCAAGGGTAAACTGATTGCTGTCGGCGATGCGATCTATGCCGGTGAATCGATTTTCACGAAACAGTTGTGCAAAAGTGAAATCGTATTCACCGGTATCAAATAGAGGCAGGGCTGACTGATCTTCATAAGGCACGCGTAAATAAAATAATCTGGGTTCCAGTGTCTGGATGGTTTTGCCACTATTTAGTTCGCGTTCAAAAAACAGTCCGGCATCTAAACTGGATGTACTCAGACTTCGATCTTTAATATCAAGTTTTGTTCCACTGCCGTCGGTTATATTGTACTGGCTGTATCTAACTCCAACAGAGGGCGTAACAAACCATGCACCACCCTGCAACGGCCAGTTTAGTTTGGGGTAAATATTAAAGCGAGAACCCGTGTCTCTACTTATGGATTCATGTTCAAAATCAACCCACTCTGAATTGAGTGACCATTCGATATCAGAATCAGAAAAATTATCTTTACCGATTAAAGCAATTTGTGGCAGCCGACGATAGGGTCTGTTTGCAAGCACAATATCTTCATCAATGGTTTCGTAAGTTTGAGCCAGTGTGCTCAGAGTCCAGGGGCCGTTAAAATATTTTAAGCTGGCTTTGCGTTCAAGATGAGTGGTGTTGGTTATTGTAATGCCGGCACCCAGATCTCTAAAATATTCATCATCTGAGGCATCGCTGGCACTGATATCAAAATCGATCTGTTCGCCTAAGTCTGAATGATTTTTAAATTTGAGCAGATAACGGCTTTCTTTTAATAGCTGATCTTTATCTAAATATTCAATATCCAGTTTGCCGTTACTGGATTGAGTCAGATAACGGTAATTGGCATTGAGTTGTGTGCCGCGTTTTTGCATATAACGAGGAGTAAGTATAGCGTCATGATTAGGCGCTATGTTCCAGTACCAGGGCACTCCCAGTTCTGCACCTCGGGAACTTGAGCTGCCAAATGAGGGCATTAAAAATCCTGAGCGGCGTTCATCTCCAAGTGGAAAACTAATATAGGGAGAATAAAAAATGGGTACACCTTTAAACCAGAGCACTGCATGTTTAGCTGTGCCCAGCTGTTCTTCATGATCCAGTTTTAAATATGAGGTTTTTAAATACCAGTCTTCATCTTCTTCTTTTTTAGCAACAGGGCAGGAAGAAAATCGGCTGTCTATAAGCAGGGTCTGTTTATTTTTTGTTATGCTCAGAGTTGGGGTGCTGCCCTGAAAATGATCTTCAGGAATATAGTAGTGACTATTTTTAAATTCCCCTGAGTTGTCTTTTAAATTTAGCCAGCCGGTGTCACCATCAATGGCCATATTGTTAGCATCAATATGAATTTTCCCCTCAAGATTGAGTTGCTCATCGGTGCGGTTATATATGACTTTATCTGCCTGCAGGCGTAGTTCGCTGCGCTCAATTAAAACATTGCCACTGAATATGCTGATGTCACCGGCGGCATTTTCAACTTTTTCGGCACTGATGCGAGTTTCGTCTTTTTTCTGTTCATCGAAGCGTTCAGGTGCTATATATTGATTATCAGGGTTATTATTTAGCGGGCACAGTAACCACTGATCTGAAACAGCTGGTTCAGTTGCGGCACAGATTAAGGTTGGCCAGAGCGCTAAAATCCACAGGTTCAATCTCATAAATTGATGATATCTCTATAAAAGTTTGTATAACAGGTCTGTATTGTATGCGACCACTGTGCCTGTGAATAGACAGATTTAATGAACAATTATTACATCTGAGTTGAAATGAGGTTTTATGTCAGAAGAACAGGAAGAAGTGACTGAAGAAGTAACTGAAGAAGTGACTGAGGAGGCGGCTGAAAAAGCTGGAAAAGAGCAGCGCCGCAGTATTCGATTTCGAATCAATACGGGAGTACATGTGCTGCTGTCCAGTGGTACGGTGGTCAGAACTCAGGGCAAGAATATTTCCATAGGTGGCATTTATGTTGAATTTGAGGCGTCAGCGGATGTGGGCGATGAATTCGAGATGATGTTTGATGTGGCTTTTACCGATGAAATAAAACGGGTATTTGCTAAATCTAAAGTTACACGTTCCGGATTAATTGGAGGCAAGGATGTTTATGGTATTGCTTTTCAGTTTTTGAGTTTTGCCAAAGGTACAGATGTTATATTAGAGGAGTACCTCGATTTTCGTGAGCAGCAGCAGGGGAATAGCCCGCTTTAGTTTCAGGATAAAAAGCAAAAGATTTACCGCAAATAAACGCGAATTACGCCAATGTTTGGTTTGTACGCCTACGGCGTACTACACAAAAAAGCTTTTGACTCTATTTGCGTGTATTCGCGTTTATTTGCGGTAAATCTTTTGCTTTTTATTTATACGACTAACCAGCCTGGTTCAGCAAAAATTCCAGCAACGCCTTCTGTGCATGCAGGCGATTTTCAGCTTCATCCCACACCACACTCTGCTTGCCATCAATCACATCAGCACTCACTTCTTCACCACGGTGAGCCGGCAGGCAGTGCATAAACAGGGCATCTTTATTGGCCAGTGACATCAGCTCGGCTGTTACCTGATACTGGTCAAAATCTTTTTCCCGCTTTTTCTGTTCTTCTTCCTGACCCATGCTGGCCCAGACATCGGTAACAATTAAATCCGTGCCGGTGCAGGCTTCTCTGGGGTCGCGAATAATATCTACTCGATCTGCCGCCGCAGCGACCAGATCAGCATCCGGGTCATAGCCTTCAGGGCAGGCAATGCGTAGCTTGAAGTCCAGCTGGCGGGCAGCGTTGATATAGGAATGGCACATATTATTGCCATCGCCCACATAGGTTACAGTGTGGCCGGCGATGTCGCCGCGCTGTTCCATCCAGGTTTGCATATCTGCCAGTAACTGGCAGGGGTGCACCCAGTCGGTGAGGCCATTAATGACCGGCACAGATGAATACTTCGCCAGCTTCTCGATTTTTTCATGCTCAAAGGTTCGCACCATAATAATATCGACCATGCTGGAAAGCACGCGGGCGGTATCTTCAATGGGTTCGCCGCGACCCAGCTGCGTATCGCGGGGGGATAAAAACATCGCGTGGCCACCCAGTTGCACCATGCCCGCTTCAAATGAAACACGAGTTCGAGTGGAGGATTTTTCAAAAATCATCGCCAGCACTTTGTTTTTAAACGGCTCGTAAATTTCACCTGCCCGGTGCATTGCTTTTAATTCAATTGCACGTTGCAGTAATGTTTTTAATTCGTCTGATGATAAGTCTAATAAGCTTAAAAAATGCCGTGTCGCCATGGGCGTCTCCGGAAGTAAAAATTAATTGAGGAAAGACAGAATCAGCTCACTGACTGCATCAATAATTTGATCAGCCTGAGCATCTGTCAGAATAAGAGGGGGCAGTAAACGCACAACATTGCCTGCTGTTACGTTGATTAAAATCTTTTTTTGCAAAGCCTGGGTGACCAGTTCACCGCAGTCACGATCAAGCTCGATGCCGATCATTAAACCAAAGCTGCGAATTTCTTTTACCCCATCAATATCAGCCAGCCTGCTAATAAAACCATCCGCCAGACGATTACCCAGTTCAGCGGCACGTTGGGTGAGTTTTTGCTGCTCGATGGTATCAATCACGGCGCTAGCGGCTGCACAGGCCAGCGGATTGCCGCCAAAGGTCGAGCCATGATTACCCGGCTGAAAAACTTCAGCGGCTTTGCCTTTAGCCAGACAGGCACCAATGGGCATGCCATTACCCAGCCCTTTGGCCAGAGTCATTACATCAGGGCTGATATCGCTGTGTTGAAAAGCAAACCATTCGCCGGTGCGAGCCATGCCGGTCTGAATTTCATCCAGCATCAGCAGCCAGTTATTCTGGTCACATAATGTGCGTAACTGAGACAGGTAATCGTCATCAGGCAATCGGATGCCACCTTCGCCCTGGGCAGGTTCAACCAGCACGGCAACGATATTCTGGTTATTTTCAGCAATTTTCTCTATGGCTTCAATGTCGTTATATGGCGCGCGCGCAAAACCCTGCACCAGAGGTTCAAACCCTGCGTGTACCTTGCGGTTGCCGGTGGCGGTGAGGGTGGCCATAGTGCGGCCATGAAAACTGCCATCGGTAACAATAATGGTGGGGTTATCAATATTGTTCTGATGGCCATAAAGACGAGCCAGCTTAATCGCGGCTTCATTGGCCTCAGCACCGGAGTTAGAGAAAAACACCCGGTCCATACCGGCGATGGCGCATAATTTATCTGCCAGCTGTTGCTGACGCTGAATGCTATAAAGATTAGAAGTATGGAGTAATTTACCCGCCTGTTCACAAATAGCCGCAGTGACAGCCGGATGGGCATGGCCCAGACCGCATACCGCAATGCCCGCCAGTGCATCCAGATATTCATTGCCTTTTGAATCGCGCAGTACCGCGCCTTCGCCCTGCTCGAAGCAAACGTCCAGCGGGGCATAGGTTGTCATTAAGTGTTCAGATTCAGGCATTCAATTTATCCAGCACAGTTTTTATTAGCCCTAAAAAGCAAAAACGGCTGTCATAAAGACGCCGCGTAAAGGCGAATTATACCTGTATATGAGGCTAATTCAAATTATCGCTAAATTCAGCACAAAAAAAACGGCAGGGATTAGTCTGCCGTTTTTTCAACTTCGCTGTCTATTGAAACTTAGGCTACGACACCGTGAGCATAACCCACCATACATAGCAGCATAGGAATAGATAAAGCCGTATTAGCGCGAGAAGCCATCAGCGCTGTTTTCTTCGCCGCTGCAATCACCTCTGCACTGTGTTCTAAACCATCCAGGCCCAGAATTTTCTTCTGGTTAGGCCAGATCAGCACCCATACATTAAACAGCATAATGGTGCCTAACCATGCACCCAGACCAATAACCGCCATATCGCCTTTGAGCATAAAGGCATCAGTAATGCCCTGCATGCCGCCACCAAGAGAAGCCAGCGCGCTTAAACCGGTTAACCAGGTCAGTGCTGCTGCCATACGGAACCAGAGCAGCGCGTTAGGGGCAATGTATTTATTGATTGCTGCAGGGCCAGGGCCACCGCCATCTTTTTCAGCCAGTGCTTTGCCCACACCAGGTACCTGAATAAAGTTGAAATAGTAGAGCAGGCCAATCCAGGTTACCCCAGACATTACGTGAAGCCAGGTCATTGCTGCTACTTTTAAGCCATCGATGCCATTTGCCATGCCAAAAACGATGGCCAGAGCCAGGATAAAACCAACGGCCAGTGTGCCTTTGATCGTCATTAAAGGATTCATAATATATATTCCTGTTATTTTTAGGGAGAAGAAATACTTGACTAAATTAGTGGGGCATTAAGATATGTTAGATTGCATAAAAATTCAAGTAAATTATTATTAGATACCTATGAATGCCATCTCCCTGAGTATTTTTGCCAGCAGAATTGAAGCCGTATGCGATGAAATGGGTGCGGTGCTCAAACGAGTGGCGTTTTCTCCCAATATCAAAGATCGGCTGGATTACTCCTGTGCGGTATTCGACCCACAGGGCGAGCTGTGCGCCCAGGCGGCGCATATCCCCGTGCATCTCGGCAGCATGGCCTATGCAATGAAAGATATAGTTTCAGGCGTAGACTGGCAGTCTGGTGATATGGTGATGTTAAACGATCCCTATCTTGGTGGCACTCATTTACCGGATGTCACCGTCATTGCGCCATTATTTATTCAGCAGCAATTACTGGGATTTATGGTGAATCGTGCCCATCATGCGGATATTGGTGCAGACAGTCCCGGCTCCATGCCCATCTCAAAAAACCTGCAGCAGGAAGGAGTGATTATTCCGCCCACTAAAATAGTGCAGCAGGAAATGGTGGTTGACGATGTAATGACCGCACTATTAAAAAACATGAGAAACCCCGTGCAATCTATGGGCGATTTTAATGCACAGATCAGCGCAAATCGACGAGGCCTGGCGAGACTAAATGAACTGATTATTAAAACCGGCGCAGAAAAATATTTAAAATCTTTAGCGGCACTCAATAATTATGCCCGCACACTGGCAAAAGATTCGCTGGTAAATATTGCAGACGGTTGTTATGAGTTTGAAGATGTAATGGACGATGACGGCATGGGCAATGAAAATATTATTATCAAAGTTCAAATCAATATTAAAGCCGATGAAGTCAGCGTTGATTTTAACGGCACAGCGAAACAGGTAGCAGGCAATATAAACTGCCCGCTATCGGTGGTGGCCGCCGCGGTATTTTATGTGTTTCGTTGTTTAATGCCCGCACATACTCCGGCCTGTGCGGGAAGTTTTCGGCCGATAAAAATTTCAGCCCCCGAGGGCAGTTTATTAAATGCAAAATACCCAGCGGCGGTGGCAGCGGGCAATGTTGAAACCAGCACGAGAATAGTCGATGTAGTGATGGGTGCTTTAGCTCAGGCCATCCCGGAAAAAATTCCCGCCGCCAGTCATGGCAGTATGAATAATTTAGCCATGGGTTTTAGCGGCGATAAAAATCAGCCGGCCTGGGATTATTATGAAACCATTGGTGGTGGCATGGGAGCCAGTTTAAAAGCGAATGGTTTAAGTGGCGTGCAGACGCATATGACTAATACTTTAAATACTCCGGTTGAAGCGCTGGAGATGGCTTATCCTGTTCGGATTAAACAGTATGCTTTGAGAAAAAATTCTGCGGGTAAGGGTGAGCATAATGGAGGTGAAGGTTTAATAAGAGAAATTGAATTTTTGCATCAGGCTCAGGTGACTTTATTAACTGAGCGTCGCAAGCATCGGCCCTGGGGTTTGGGTGGGGGCAGTGATGGTGCCGAAGGTGAGAATAGTTTGAATGGAGAAAAACTTTTGGGGAAAGTTTTATTAAATGTAAAACAGGGTGATTGTTTGAAAATTAAAACCCCGGGTGGGGGTGGGTTTGGTTTTTAATTTTATATTTTATGGATTATTGTTTTTTTGATTCGGTGGTTTCGCCTGTTGGCAATGGCCGGCAAACTTTATGGGGAGGCAGGTCAAAACCAAAGTCAAAATATAAATTAAAAGAAAGGCCAAAACCCGTCATTCCCGAATGCTTCTGTCGGGAATCCAGTGGCTTTAAGCTTTAACCTGTCTTTTACGAATAAACCAATATTCTCTAATATTAATTGTTTATTTCCTTATAAATATAAAATGTATTAGTATCAATAAGGTTGAATGATGAAAAATGACAGCGTGCAGTATTTTTACGTATTATACCGCAAGCGGTATATATCATTGTTATAGGGCACAAACATCAAGACTAGAGGGATATTATGGCTACCAATACTAAGGCAACAAAAAAGAAAAAATCTAGCACTCCAAAGGTGCCTAATTATCCAAGGTCTTCTTTAGAAAAAGCTTTAAGAGTTCCAAAGGGTATCTTAGAACAAAATGCAGGCAAACAGTGCACAGATGAGGAATCTGCATCTTATGTTGGAGTAAAGTACAACAGAGGTCCTTATCTTGTTGAAATAAACAATGCTATTAAATATGGCTTACTTGAGCGCCCTGAATCTGGGAAACTAAAATTAACTGAAGTTTCTCGAAAAATTCTAAAGCCCCAAGAAAGCAACGATTATCTGTCAGGTGTAAGAGAAGCAGCAATGAAAGCACCTGTAATATCTGATATTTACACTCACTACCGAGGTGAGAATTTACCAGATATGGAGTTTTTCGATAACGCATTAACAGATAAGTTTAAAATTCCACAGGAAAAATTAGTAGAGTTCAAATCAATCTTCTTTGACTCGTTGCAATTTGCAAAACTTATAACAGAAAATGACGGCAAATACCGAGTTATAGATGCATTAGAAGATGAAGGTGCTGGACAAGATAAAGCAAATGAAACATTTAAAAAGCTAGAAAAATCAGCAAAGGTAAAGTCTGACGATTCATGTTTTGTAATGATGCCATTTGCAGACCCTCTAGGTAGTTATTACGAAAAAATATATAAAACTGCAATTGAAAAAGCTGGCTTAAAACCTGTTCGAGCTGATGATGAATTGTTTGGCACAGGGAAAATAATTGACCAAATATGGACTGGTATAAATTCAGCAAAGATATTAATTGCTGAGCTTACTACTCGAAATCCTAATGTATATTATGAACTTGGTTTGGCTCACGCATTAAAAAAACCAGTTGTTCTAGTCTCATCAAATGAAGAAGATGTACCTTTTGATTTGAACCATATTCGTGTTATCTACTATGATGTAAGTGATCCATTTTGGGGGCAAAAATTAATTGACAAGGTAGCAGAGAACATTCTTTCTGCAATTAAGAATCCAGAAGAAGCTATTTTTGATACCAAGAAATGAAAGCGCCCTATAACAAGGCGCTCGTTCGGGCGCAAACTACGCTGCGCTTCGTTTGCGCCGCACAGCTTGGTCGTTGGCTTAAAAAATAATCACCGTAATTTATTTATAGATTGGAATAATTTAATGAATACAATAATCAATGAAGTTGACTACGGCCCTCTAGCGCAACTAATCGGAAAGTGGGTTGGGAATAAAGGGCTAGATAATGCCCCAGATGCAAATGCAAATCCTGATAAGACTGAGTTTTCAGATGAAATGGTTTTTACTCCTGCAGGCCCAGCCGAAAATGCAGAAGAACAGAACTTAGTATCAGTTAGATATCATCACGTTGTCCGTAAGTTAGAAAATGGCCATATATTTCATGATCAAATAGGACATTGGATTTATGAAAAAAGCACAAATATTATAATGCATTCTTTAAGTATTCCCCGTGCAGTATGCTTACTTGCGGGTGGAGAATATCAAGATAATAATGGTGAAAGCATATTTAATGTAGAAGCTAAGGCAGGTAGTCAAACATATGGTATTGTTCAATCACCATTTATGCTAGAAAAAGCGACAACTAAAGCATTTACAATGAACTTATCTGTTAAAAATAATGAGCTTCGATATCATGAAGTAACCTCATTACATATATACGGTAAAAATTTTGAGCATATTGATAAAAGCACATTATTTCGTGTTACATACGAACAAGATTAAAAAGCTAACAAATAGCTGCGCCGTTCTGACACCAGTTCTGTTCAGTCAACCAAAAGACAGCAATCAAATGTTTAAAATAAACCCTCAGCCCCATAAATTTAATATTAAACATGAAACACACAAAGAAACTTTATTAAAGTTTGTCGCGCTTGCATTAATTCTTGTGGTTTATTTTAGCTTTTCCAGTTCGTTTACTGTTTGGTATTAAGACGTCAATAACACAGGCGGTGCTGTGGTTTGTTGCCATAGCTATTAATATATTTATGCTATCTTCATCACTCGGCGCATATGATTTAACATTTTTAACCAGGTTGTTAAAACATATTCTGATTATGACGTACCCATACTGGAATATTTTAATATTAAGCTCAGCGGGGGCTTTTCTATCAATATATTTTGATGATGAAATGATGGATGTGGCTTCACACAATAATCGAACACTGCACCATCGTCATGGGTTAAAATACCGAACTATTCTTGTCGCAGGCCTGGGTGTTTTAGTTGTGGTTTCTTACTGCTATTTATTAAGGGGTTTAAATGTGGTGTTGCCAGACTACTGTGGTTGTAATTAAGGTGTCGAGCTTATTGAAATGAAAAGAACAAAGTCACTGGATTCCCGATAGAAGCATTCGGGAATGACGGGTTTTGGCTTTTCTTTATATTCTGCCGTTGATGCAACTTTCTATGCAAAAAAGGTTTAGGTCATAATGAGTAATAAAAAAGAACATTGGGAAAATATTTATAAAACCAGAGATCATAAAAAAGTCGGCTGGTACCAGGAATCTCCAGCCATATCTCTTGAACTGTTATCAAAAATTAATGCCACGGCAGAACAATCCATAATTGATATAGGTTGTGGCGCTTCTTTATTAGTCGATAACCTTATTTCTCAAGGCTATACAAATATTACTTTGCTTGATCTTTCTGAAGAAGCACTGGCAAGCATAAAATCTCGTCTGAAAAATAAAGGAAGCATCCCTCAGTATTTCAGTAAAGACATTACCAGTAAAATTGAATTTAAAAATCAGTTTGATATCTGGCATGACCGTGCAGTCTTTCATTTTTTGACAGAGAAAAAAGATCGTAATGCTTATATGAATAATCTGGAACAAAACCTGTCTGCTTCTGGTTTTGCAATCATTGGCACATTTTCTCTTAATGGCCCCAATAAATGCAGCGGTCTTGATGTGGTGCAATATGATGAAGCAAAGATGAAGCTGGAACTTACCAGTAATCTGAAATTACTGGATACGGCGGTCAGCACTCATATAATGCCGAATGGCAATGAGCAGGAGTATATGTATTTTATTATCAGGCACAAAAATGTCTGATAAAAGTATCTGGCGGACTGTATGAGCTGGAAAAAATGAAGTCACTGGATTCCCGACAAAAATATTCGGGAATGACGGTGTTTTTTAAGTTTATATAATTGCAGTGCAGTGATATAAAATAAACACTCAAAATCAGCAGTATAAGGAACAAACACAATGTGCGGCATTTGCGGAGAATTTAGATTCGACAATAGCACCCCCGACCTGGCATTAACCCATCGCATGATGACAAAGCTGGAGCGCCGTGGTCCCGATCACGGTGGCAGTTACTCCGATGGCCCGATTGCACTGGGTCATCGACGCCTGTCTATTATTGATTTATCCGAACACTCCAACCAGCCATTAATCGATCATGAACTGGGTTTTGCTCTGGTCTTTAATGGCGCGATTTATAATTATCCCGCGCTGCGTTCTGAATTACAGGACAAGGGTTATCACTTTTTTTCTACCGGTGACACAGAAGTTATTTTAAAAGCCTATGCCGAATGGGGTGAGGCCTGTGTTGAACGACTGCACGGAATGTTTGCCTTTGCCATCTGGGATATGCGAAAACAAAGTTTAATGCTGGCTCGTGATCGCATGGGAATAAAACCTTTGTATTACACATTAACAGGCAATCGTTTACGCTTCGCATCTAATGTTCAGGCATTGCTGGCCACAGGTGATGTGGATACGTCTATCGACCCAGTTGGTTTGCATCATCAGTTAACTTTGCATGCGGTTATTCCTGCGCCCCATACCATTTTAAACGGTGTTAAAAAAATGCGTCCGGCTCATGTGCTGTGTTTTAAAAAAGATGGCGCACGCAATGAACGAGAGTACTGGAAATTAACAGCCCAGCGTCCCGCAGAGAAACGCACAGATCAGGAATGGATTGACGCCATACATGAAAGTTTAAAATCTGCAGTAGAAAAAAGAAAAACCGTGGCGGATGTGCCGGTGGGAGTATTGCTGTCTGGCGGACTGGATTCCAGTTTGCTAGTGGGTCTGCTGGCTGAAGCAGGTGTGGGTAATTTAAAAACTTTTACTGTAGGCTTTGAAGATCAGCCTGAAGAAAAAGGTAATGAATTTGAATTTTCAGATCCAGTGGTAGAAAAATTTTCCACCGAGCATTACAAGTTTTTTATTCAGAATAATAAAGTGATGGATTATCTGCCCGATGCGGTGAATGCTATGGCTGAGCCTATGGTCGGTCAGGATGCAGTGGCTTTTTATATGCTTTCTGAGCAGGTATCAAAAGAAGTAAAAGTGGTGCAGAGCGGGCAGGGTGCAGATGAAGTATTTGGTGGTTATTTCTGGTATCCACAAATGCACGATGCAAAATCGGAAACGGATATAGGTCGATTTGCATCACGTTATTTTGATCGCGATCATGAAGAATATTTACAGACCGTGAATAAAAAGTTTCATGGTGATGATCACACCTCCATTTTAATTTCAAAATTATTAGCTTTGCCCGACGCGGATGAATACATCGATAGAGTATTGCGTATGGATACCACAACATTGATTGTCGATGATCCTGTGAAACGAGTGGATAATATGACCATGGCCTGGGGGCTGGAAGCTCGGGTGCCTTTTTTAGATCATCAACTGGTTGAGCTTGCTGCCAGTATGCCGCCCGAACTTAAATTACGTGATGGCGGGAAATATGTTTTAAAACAGATTGCCCGTGGCCTGGTTCCGGATTCGGTGATTGATCGTAAGAAAGGTTATTTTCCTGTGCCCGCATTAAAATATGTGCGCGGAGAGTTTTTAAATTTTATGCGGGGAATTTTATTAAACGATGCAGCAAAACAACGGGGTTTGTTTCAGCCGGCGTATGTGGAAAAATTACTGGCCAGTCCTGAGTCTCATTTGACTCGTTTAAAGGGTAGCAAGTTGTGGCATCTGGCTTTGCTGGAGTTGTGGTTGCAGAATAATATTGATTGAGAGCATTAAGCCGCAAAGAAAAGATGGATATGCTGTAGGAGCGAGTCTTTAGCTCGCGATGCTTTCAGACTACCAAAATCGCGAGCTAAAGACTCGCTCCTATCAACAGATAATAGATATCAACAATCAGCAACCACAATAAATCTATGTATTTTCTTACCTTGAAACCATTAAAATACGCCCCATATACAGATTACATTAGATTATGAGGTGAACTATGGACGTGTTAGAACGAATTGATGAAGCGGTGAAATCCCACTCCGTTTTCATATTTATGAAAGGTACGCCGCAATTTCCATCCTGCGGTTTCTCCAGTCGTACAGCGGAAGCACTGAAACAGTGTGGTAAAGAATTCGGTTACTGCAATGTGCTGGCGGATGCTGAAATTTTTGAAAACCTGCCTCGATACGCAGACTGGCCAACCTTTCCACAGGTGTATATTAACGGCGAGCTGGTTGGTGGCTGTGATATTACTATTGAGATGTTTGAAAAAGGTGAGCTGAAGTCAATGATTGATGCAGCGGTGAAGTCTTAATACTTCACCTGTTTGCGGATTGTTAAAACAAAAAAGCCATGCTGATGCATGGCTTTTTTGTTTCTATCTACTTTTTATATGGCTATTTGATTACGGCCATTGCCCTTGGCTTCATACAGCTTTTCATCTGCACATTTGATTAGCCCTGCAACAGAAGGCTGCTGGCCTTCGCCCTTGTAAAAACATACCCCAATAGAAGCGGTGACGGCTATATCACCCACCGAGGTTTTAAAGGGTCGCTGATTAATACTGGAGAGCAGGCGATCAATAGTGGTGGTTTTAAAGTTATCGGAGTTGGTGTAATGCATAATAATGCCAAACTCTTCGCCACCCATGCGCGCGACCAGGTCTGTGGGTCTTACGGTGCGTCGAATTCTGCGGGTGAAACCAATTAATATTTCATCGCCCACATCGTGGCCGTAGCTGTCATTCACCAGTTTAAAATGGTCTATATCCAGCATTAGAAAGCACACCCCACCGTGGCGAGCTGAGGCATCTAATAAATGATATTCCAGCTGGCGAGTAAGTAAGCGTCGATTGCCCACGCCGGTCAAAGGATCGGTAAGCGCCATTTCTTCTAAATGTTTGACTGTGTCTTCCAGCTGGCGGGAGGTTTCCAGTAAATCATTCTGCAGGGATGCAATACGAGCGGCGGCATTAACGCGGGCAGCCAGTTCATGGGGATTGGGGGGTTTGCAGATGTAGTCATCTACGCCACGGTTAAAGGCTTCAACCAGTGGTTCTATGCCTTCCTGTGCAGTAAACAGAATAATGGCGGTGTAGATGCCCTGCTCTTCATCGCGCTGGCGGATGCGGTCGGTTAGTTCCAGGCCATCCATTTCTGGCATCACCCAGTCGGCCAGCACTACTTCAATCTGTTTTTCTTCGATGGTTTTCAGGGCTTCGGCTGCGCTGGAGGCGACCAGTATATTAGAAAAACCTGCTTTTTTAAGTGCTGCCTGCACGACCACACGGCTGAATTGCATGTCGTCTACGATAATGATTGAAACATCTTTATTTGTCATAAGTTTTTTTATGTAGCCCTGTCCATTCCGGCGATGGTTTACTGGATGCTGCTTCGCCAATCTTGCATATACCGCGTCCATTTTGGTGTATATCCGTTAATGTTTTTATCATTTAAGTGTTATTTGTAGCAAGTTATTTTTATAACCGAACAATGGGTTTATTCTAACACTGTTCACTGGTATTTGCCGACCACACCATGCCGTTGGTTTTACGCCAGCGATTAATAATCGTGCAGAAAAGCTCGGCGGTTTTAAAAGCGTCGTAGGCGGCTGAATGAGCATGTTCATTATCCCAGTCTATGCCCGCTGCCTGCACTGATCTGGACAGCACTGTCTGGCCATAGGCAAGACCCGATAATGAAACCGTATCAAAGGTGCTGAATGGGTGAAATGGATTGCGTTTGATCTGACAGCGTTCGGCTGCGCCATTAATAGCATTCAGATCCATCATCGTGTTATGGCCTACCATGACTGAGCGCCTGCACTGATTTTTTTTCATCGCCTCGCGAATGACTTTAAAAATTTCATTCAACGCCTGCTTTTCAGGTATGGCCATGCGGAAGGGGTGGTAAGGGTCAATACCATTTACTTCCATAGATTTAGGATCCATATTAGAACCCTCAAATGGTACAATGTGTCGCGAAATTTGTTCATCGATAGAAATAATACCGTTGTCGTCCAGCTTGAGTATAACGGCGGCGACTTCAAGCAAGGCGTCTTTCTGGGGATTGAATCCACCCGTTTCGACATCAATGACAACGGGCATAAAGCCGCGAAATCTTCGCGACATGGGATTAAGTTTATTTTCAGGCATAGATTAAAGTGTGCTTTGTATGATATTAAGGTTCAAGGGCTATAGGATACACAATGTATTTAGTTAAACAGTTTTTTCTGCTGCTTTTGCTGTGCGCGCATCTGGTTGCATACGCTGCCGAAGCAGAGACAAACCAGCAACGCATTCTACACCCCAAAGGCCTGTTGTGGAAAATTGAAAAACCAGGTCAGTTGCCCAGCCATATTTTCGGCACCATGCATGTGGGTGACCCGCGGGTGGTTAACCTTGCACCAGAAGTGGAATATGCCTTTATTAATGCAGATCGATTCGGCATGGAAATGCTGCTCACTCTGGCTGCAGAAGGCAAAATTATCAGCGGTAGTTTTTTTAATGATGGTCGCTCACTTAAATCTGTTATGCAGAAGGACGATTACAGAAAGTTGCTGGATTTATTAAACCGGCGACTGTATTTGCCAGAAAACGTTATCACTAATATGCGCCCCTGGGCTGTTTTAGTGATGTTGATGATGCCTCGGCCGGGCGATTCTGATAAAGAGTCAGCGCTGGATATGATGCTGTATCGTCGGGCGGCGGTACGCAAAATACCGTTATTGGGTCTGGAAACACCGGAAGAACAACTGGCGGTATTTGAAACCATGAGTATCGAAGAGCAGGTCTGGATGCTGAATCGTTCAGTGCAGGAATTTAATGAATTAAGCGATCAGATTCCTCTTATGTTAAAAGCCTATCTAAATCGTAATCTTGAGGGACTGGTGAAATTGCAGGATCAATATATGTATGACGATTCAGATATTGATGACCGATTTATGCATGAGCTGGTGGATAAACGAAATATTCGTATGGTTGATCGGATGCAGAATTTTTTAGCTCAGGGTAATGCTTTTATTGCTATTGGTGCGTTGCATTTGCCGGGTAAGGATGGGGTGTTGCATTTGCTTGAGCAAAAAGGATATAGCGTTTCGGCTGTTTATTGATATGTCTGATTATGTCCTGAAGTGGAAGATCAAAGTCAAAAGCAGTTTGTCCGCAAATGCACGCAAATAAAACATAAATACAGGATTAGTCACCCCGTATTCTGTCATCCCGAGCGCAGCCGAGGGATCTTGCTACTCGAGTCGTTAAGATCTTCGGTAACTGCTCCTGCGTTACTCTATTACCTACGTCCATGTAGGCACCTCGGCTGCGCTCGGAATGACAAACTATAAAAAGAAACCGCATCTTAATAGGCTTTTTATTTGCGTTCATTTGTGGACAACATGCCTTTTCTTTTAAACTCCCGCTCCTGACTAAGAGCAGACGTGCTATTTCACAACCTGCCAGCTCTCAGTCTGCCCTGCATGCAAAGGTATGATCTTCCCATCACCAAACGGATAATCATTCGGCACCACCCAGTTTTTTTTCTCTAACGTAATGGCCGCAGTGTTTCTTTGCAGGCCATAAAAATCCGCGCCATTAAAACTGGCAAAGGCTTCCAGTTTATCCAGTGCATTATTTTCATCAAAGATACGCGCATAAAGTTCAATCGCCAGCGGCGCAGAAAAAATACCGGCACAACCACAGCTATTTTCTTTTGCGGTTTGTGAGTGAGGTGCGCTATCAGTGCCCAGAAAAAATTTTTTACTTCCCGAGATAATGACATCTATCAGCGCCTGTCGATGATGTTCCCGTTTTAATACCGGCAGGCAATAATAGTGCGGTCGAATACCGCCTTTAAATAAAGCATTTCGATTATATAAAAGATGCTGTGGCGTAATGGTGGCCGCAATAGTGTCATCAGCCGAGTTTACAAACTCGGCGGCATCTCGGGTAGTAATGTGTTCAAAAACAATTTTAAGTTCAGGAAAGTCTTTTTTAACGGGCGACAATACCCGGTCAATAAATATTTTTTCCCGATCAAACACATCAATATTGCTGTCCACTACTTCGCCGTGAACCAGTAATGGCATGCCGTGTTTTTGCATGGTTTCAAGTGCGGGGTAGCAGTTTTTAATATCGGTGACACCGGCATCGGAATTAGTAGTCGCGCCTGCGGGATAAAGTTTGACGGCTTTTACAAGTTCACTTTTCTGTGCCAGTTCAATTTCAGCAGCGGGAGTGTTGTCGGTGAGATATAAAGTCATCAGTGGATCGAAAGATGAATCTTGTGCGATGGCATTTAAAATACGCTCGCGATAAGCCAGTGCCTGCTCGGTATTAATAGAAGGGGGAGAAAGATTAGGCATAATAATGGCACGGGCAAAATGCCGGCTGGTGAAAGGTACTATGTCTTTCAGTACCTCGCCATCGCGCACATGCAAATGCCAGTCATCGGGTTGGGTGATGGTAAGTTTCATAGAGTATTCATTCAATTTATATTTAAACGCTTATATCATTTCTTGACGATACAATCAGGTGATACAATCAGATGATACTTATCATACCTGAAAATAACACATGGCAGAGATACTAAATCGATATTTAAAAATTTGTCTGTTGGCAAATGGGCCACAGGATTTACCTCACTCCCGGTTACTGTTTCAACTGATGGTACTGGTGTATTTTATTACTGGCTGTTTGAGTATGTGGCCGGTGGTCGATTTTAGCGACAGCTTTGCAGTGATGCTGGTTGACCTCACTATTCTATTACTGTTCAGCCTGATTTGTTTGATTGCATTTAATAAGCGGCCACGATTTTTACAAACTGTCAGCGCACTGACCGGGGTGGGCTCGTTGTTTCAGATGCTGGCCTGGCCTTTGCTGCTATATGTTAATGAAGCAAAGCAGAGTGATAATGTACCAGCCGAGGCATCATTTTTACTGCTGGTTATTATTAGCTGGAATCTGGCCGTGTATGCACATATATTTCGACAGGCTTTTGATGTTCGTACCTTAACAGCGTTTGTGATCACTCTTGTTTACGTGATAATTAATATTAAAATACGTGGCTTTCTGTTTCCTGATCTGGGAGTTTAATTTTTTGCATATTCATATTTTAGGTATTTGTGGCACATTTATGGGTGGCGTCGCAGTGCTGGCAAAACAGGCGGGGCATAGGGTGACTGGTTCCGATGCCAATGTGTATCCGCCCATGAGCACTCAGTTAGAATCACAGGGTATTGAATTAACCCAGGGTTATGGCGCGGATCAGTTACACGATGGCATTGATCAGGTGATCGTTGGCAATGCCATGTCGAGAGGCAATGAAGCCGTTGAGGCGATGTTGAATAAAGGCATGGCTTATAACTCGGGGCCACAGTGGCTGGCAGAAAATGTATTAAAAAATCGCTGGGTGCTGGCAGTGGCAGGCACTCACGGTAAAACCACCACCAGCAGTTTACTGGCGTGGATACTTGAATACGCGGGTTTGAATCCCGGTTTTTTAATTGGTGGTGTGCCGGGTAACTTTGGTCTGTCGGCTCGACTGGGCGATGATCCATTTTTTGTCGTGGAAGCTGATGAATATGACACCGCTTTTTTTGATAAGCGATCCAAGTTCGTTCACTATCATCCGCGCACGGCTATATTAAATAATCTTGAATTTGATCATGCGGATATTTTTGAAGATCTTGATGCGATCAAAAAACAGTTTCATCATCTGGTACGCACCATTCCCGGCGACGGTTTAATTGTCAGCAATGCAACCGAAGAAAATTTAACTCAGGTGCTGGATAAAGGTTGCTGGTCTCAGCTGGAAAGTTTTGCCGATAATGGCAAAGCCGACTGGTTAATTGATGGGGTCTCTACGGATGGTCGTGAGTTTGATATTCAGTTAAAAGGAAAATTCGCTGGTAAAGTAAACAGTCCGTTACTGGGGCGACATAACAGAATGAATATACTGGCGGCCATAGTCGCGGCTCGACATGCAGGCGTGCCGGTTGCTCAATCTATAGCAGCATTGCAACAGTTCAAAGGCATTAAGCGTCGCATGGAAGTGCGAGGCGAAGTCGGTGGCATTACGGTTTACGATGATTTTGCCCATCACCCCACCGCCATTACAGAAACCATTGATGGCTTAAGACGCGCAGTGGGCAGGGCAAAAATCTGGGCGGTGCTGGAACCGCGATCAAATACTATGCGAATGGGCGTGCATAAAGAACAACTGGCTGCATCTTTAAAAGAAGCCGATCAGGTTTTAATGTATCAGCCTGAAGATGTAGACTGGAATATGCAAACGGTGGTGGATGCAACAGGTGAGTCGGCCAGATTACATACCAGCATAAACAGTATTATTGATGAAATAAAACAGCATGCACAAAGTGGCGACCATGTGCTGGTAATGAGTAATGGTGCGTTTGGTGGTATTCATCAAAAAATACTGGATGTGTTAAAGGACAAATCCTGAAGGCTGGTCGCATAGGTTTGACTGATGCGTCAGTATTTTTTTCGGGCTAGAGTTTCTGTCATCCCGAGTCATTAAGATCCCTCGGCTACACTCGGGATGACAAAATGTTTGGGATGGCGAAAAAATTGTTTGGAGTGATTAGAGCACTAACGTCCTGGATGCAGCTAAATCATTTTTAGAATGCAGTCGAATAAGCTCTCGGTTTTGCCGGAAGTAACTTAAATTAATGTGGTGATGCAATGACAACACAGAATAAAAAAACAATTACTCTGGCTTTAACCGGCGCATCGGGTGTGCAATATGGCATTAGTTTACTGGAGCAGTTGCTGACCCACGGCCATAAAGTTTACCTGCTGGTAACCCGTGCCGCTCATGTGGTGATCAGTATGGAAACGGAATTGAGCTGGCCAGCGAGCACCCACGAATTACAGGATCAGTTATGTAAACGTTATGGTGTAAATGCAGATCAGCTGAGTGTTTGTGGTGAAATGGAATGGGTATCGCCCATTGCCAGTGGTGCTTCTTCTGTGGATGCTATGGTGGTGTGCCCATGCAGTATGGGGAGCCTGTCTTCTATTGCAGTGGGAGCCAGTGCAAATTTGCTGGAGCGAGCTGCTGATGTGATGTTAAAAGAGCGCAAAAAAATGATTCTGGTGCCCAGAGAAACACCTCTTTCAGATATTCATCTGGAAAATATGCTTAAGTTATCTCGAATGGGTGCAGTGATTATGCCGGCTAATCCGGGGTTTTATAATAAGCCACAGAAGCTGGACGACCTGATAGATTTTCTGGTCGCAAGAATACTTGACCACCTGAATATAGAGCAGGTGTTACAACCCAGATGGGGAGAATAAAACTCTGGTTAGCCTGGTGAAACCAGCGGAGGGGGTCGATCTATTTCCCTGTAAAAGCGGGACTTCACGCTAAAACTGAATTAATACTAAAACATAAAAAAGCCTGTTAATTTTTTAACAGGCTTTTTTATTTTATGAATCCAGGTTTACACTAACGTCTTCAGCCTGCAGTCCTTTTTGTCCATCAATTAAGTTGAACTCGACTTTCTGGCCATCTTTCAAAGTTTTAAAACCATCACCGCGGATAGCTCTAAAGTGAACGAAAACATCTTCGCCTGTTTCTTGCTCGATGAATCCGTATCCTTTTGAATTGTTGAACCATTTAACGGTTCCGTTGCTACGATCAGACATGCAAATTACCTTTTATTATCATTTGGCTAATAAACTTTTTTACAAATTTATAACCGGTCGTAAATATCAAGAAGCTGAAGCAACATCCTCGGCTTGCAACCCCTTTTCCCCTTCGGTGATACTAAATTCAACTCTCTGGCCTTCAATCAACGTGCGATGACCCTGGCCTCGAATTGAACGGAAATGGACAAAGACATCATCCCCGTTTTCACGGGTAATAAAGCCAAAGCCCTTATTGGTATTAAACCACTTAACGGTACCAGTTTCACGCGAATTGTCTGAATTTAGTGGTTTTGGCTGGTTAATGGGTGAATTTTTTCCACCTTTATTAGATGCTGCTAATGCAGATGCGATGGAAACGATAAAAAATAGCAGAGAAAGACTAATCAAGCCTTTAGTTGAAGTCGGGTCAGTGCTGTTTAAAACCTGAGTTGAAATAATTGTGGCGATAGCTGTTGTAACAATACTTGTAATTAAAATGCGTGTTATAGAGATGTTCATATATAAATTACTCACTTAAATAATGATTTAAAAAAAGAAAAAATAAAGTTATTAACCCCTTAGTTTTAGTAGAAGATAATTTTGCTATTTGTCAGGCCAATATAGCTTAAGGGCACCTCTATTAATTGCTTGTGCCCTCTGGCTTTGCAAACCTTGGTAATGGAATAACCATTACGCTGCGGCTCGCACCTTGCAGCTGCACGCTTCAGGTCACGCAGAGGGTATAATCAATTAATAGAGGTGCCCTTAACTAATTTGTTCGACCTGGATTTGGATTAAGTAGTATAGATGTTTTAAATACGCTCGTCAGTTAAAAATAGATTTCGAGGTATTCTTAAGCGAAGGTTTAATGTTTGCTCTGTTCATCCAGTGCAATTTTTTCAAGAATTTCGCTGATGGGGGTGTCACTGGGCATCTGTAAATGAAACCCTTTTTCTCGCAGGTTGTCTATTACCAGAGCGGCATCTTCCTTTGCCAGTTTTTTATCACGGTTTAATTCCAGTGTCATGGCCAACTGGGTTGTGCCCAGATTTTTTGTGAGCTCATCAGGCACAATATCAAAATTATCCTCTTCAGCCAGGTAGAGATACATATCGATTTTGGCAGAACAACGGTAGATGTAGCAGGTGATGTTTGACATTACAGTGTTCCCAGAACTTTAGCTGCAGCATCGATGGTGGCCTGCAAATCATCATTACTGTGAGCGGCACTGACAAATCCGGCTTCATAAGCAGATGGAGCCAGATACACTCCCTCATTTAGCATGCCGTGGAAAAAAGCATTAAAGCGTTCAACATTGCACTGTGTCACCTGTTCAAAATTAGTGACCTTCTCGGCTGCTGTAAAAAACAGACCAAACATGCCGCCGACCTGATTGGATGTCATGGGGATATTGGTCTCTTTGGCTTTGGCTAAAATGCCCTGCAGCAGAAAATTCACTTTGTTTGATAGTGACTCGAAAAAACCGTCTGCTGAAATCAGTTCTAAAGTTTTAAGCCCTGCTGCCATGGCGACAGGATTGCCCGAAAGAGTGCCGGCCTGATAAACAGGGCCAACCGGGGCAATAAATTCCATAATATCTTTACGGCCGCCAAACGCACCCACTGGCATACCGCCGCCAATGACTTTACCGAGTGTGGTTAAATCGGGTGTGACATTATAAATTGATTGAGCACAGCCTAATGCGGTGCGAAAGCCGGTCATCACTTCATCAAAAATAAGCACCGCACCGTGTTCATCACATACTTCACGCAGGCCTTCAAGAAAACCGGGCACAGGTGGAATGCAGTTCATATTGCCCGCCACCGGTTCTACAATGATGCAGGCAATTTTGTCGCCGGATTTTTTAAACGCATCTCTAACCTGATCAATATCGTTATAAGACAGAGTCATAGTGTGTTCTGCCAGGCTGGCCGGAACTCCGGGTGAGCTGGGTACGCCAAGCGTTAATGCGCCAGACCCTGCTTTGACTAATAGTGAATCAGAGTGACCGTGATAGCAGCCCTCAAACTTCACAATGGTGTCGCGGCCAGTAAATCCGCGAGCTAAACGAATCGCGCTCATAGTGGCTTCGGTGCCTGAACTCACCATGCGAACCAGATCAATAGAAGGAATAATGCTGCAGATCCTCTCTGCCATTTCTGTTTCGATGGTGGTGGGCGCACCAAAACTCAGGCCTTTATCCGCGGCATCTTTAACCGCCTGAATGACCTCAGCATGAGCATGACCCAGAATCATCGGCCCCCATGAACCTACATAATCAATATAGCGTTTATCATCGGTATCCCAAATATAAGCACCCTGAGCTCTATCGATAAAAATCGGGTCACCGCCCACACCTTTAAAAGCTCGAACCGGTGAATTAACACCGCCGGGAATAACGGCCTGCGCCTGATTGAATTGATCCGCCTGTGACATGTGAAAAGAGTCCTGAAATAGATTGTTAACAAGGTCGCAGATTTTACCTTAAATGGAGTGATATGTGCAGGTTATCAAAGCGTGCCAGAGACTTTTGGGTGTCTGCAATAGTCAGCAGCAGAAGCTTAAAAGAAAACAGGCTTACCGCAAATACACGCGAATAGACGCAAATAAAACAAACGGTAGGATATGGCTTCATTCTACAGTCTGTCGTCCCGAGCGCAGCCGAGGGATCTTACTACCCGGTTCGTTAATATCTTCGGTAACTGCTCCTGCGTTACTCTATTACCTACGTCCATGTAGGCACCTCGGCTGCGCTCGGGATGACAGCAGGATGCGGGGCAATGCCCACTTCTGTATTTATGTTTTATTTGCGTTCATTTGCGGAAAATAGCTTTTGGCTTTGATGTCCGCTACAGGCAGAAGATGCCATTCACCAGCAATGTTTAATTATCCAGTCACACCAGCCTATAGTTATGGCAGTATAAGAAAAAAATAAAAAGGAGTATGTAATGAAACAGATCAACCGCTGTCAATGGGCAGGCGATGACCCGCTTTACCAGCAATACCACGATAAAGAATGGGGTGTGCCGAGTTATGACGATCAGCATTTATTTGAAATGCTGATTCTGGAAGGTGCCCAGGCAGGACTGAGCTGGATAACCATTTTAAAAAAACGAGAAGGCTATAGAAAAGCATTTGATCAGTTTAATGCAGAAAAAATGGCGCGTTACACAGATAAAAAAATAGAAAAATGTTTACTTAATCCTGAAATTGTCAGGAACCGATTAAAAGTTAATTCTGCCAGAAGTAATGCCCGTTGCTTTCTGGAAATTAAAAAAGAGTTCAGAAGTTTTAGTCAATACATCTGGCAGTTTGTAAATGGTAAGCACATAAAAAACAAATGGAAGAGTATGGCGGATCTTCCTGTAACCACAGCTGAGTCTGATGCGATGAGTAAAGATTTAAAAAAACGTGGATTTAAGTTTGTGGGTTCGACGATCTGTTACGCCTATATGCAGTCGGTGGGAATGGTTAATGATCATGAGACAGGCTGTTTTCGGTATAAGCAGATTAAATAAAGCTTTTGTAGGAGCGAGTCTTTAGCTCGCGATGCTTGCAGGCTACTAAAATAGCGAGCTAAAGGCTCGCTCCTACAATGCAAACATTTTTTCTTTTCTTTTCTTTTCTTTTCTTTGCGTCCGCGTCCTTCGCCGAGTTTTGATTTAAGATTATAAACGGCTGTGCTTGATTCACCTCGAGTAAGATTTAAAATTTCGTGTGGTTTTGAAGCCATTGCAGCATCATATAAGAGAGTGATTTTAATTCTATGAAACCAACCTGTTAATTTTCAATCCATGCTCGTTAAATTGAAGTTCTTGATTTCATAAACTGAATAATAAGCCGGGCAACTTTTTCACCATTGTCTTCCTGAATATAATGCCCGGTATTTTTAATTAGATGAAATTCACTATCCATTAAAACACTGGCAATTTTTCTACCTTCTTCTGGCTTCCATGCCATATCCCCATCAGGGAAAATTACCAGGCTGGGAATATTCCACTGTTCAAGTTCAATTCTAATTTGGTCAATATTTTTAGCGTTAGGGTGGTGTTTGTGATTAGGAATAAATTTGGCGAAGGCAGCAATTCCACGGCGACTTTCTGAATCTTTATGGGGAAATGAATAGTTTTCCATGGCTCGTGGATCAACCGGTCTTCGAAACCCCGCGCCTAAAGCTATGGAAGGATTACCAGTTGTCCACTTTAACCAGACAAATTTTCTGAAAACATCGAGACGACAGACTAACCAGCTTGAGAGTTTGCCATTTTTGAATAGAAGTTCGTAAATTTTTGGTAAAGGACCGGTAATAATATCTAATTTTTTTCGCTCTTTCTGATTGCAGGGAAATCGTTCAATAAAAGTATTTAATAAAATAATGCCTGCTATATTTGATTTATTCTCTATAGCATATCGTAAGCTAATTGGGCCGCCCCAGTCCTGACCAACAATAGTAATATTTTTTAACTCAAGTTGTTCAATAAGTTCGGTCATCATAGCAATATGATTTATCAGACTGTGCTCTTTTTCATCTTTCGGCTTGTCAGATAAACCGAAACCCATTAGGTCTGGAACAAAGCAACGAAATCCCGCGTCAACTAAAGGAGGAATTAATTTTCTATAGACATAACTCCACATGGGCATACCATGCATCATCCAGATAACTGGCCCTCGGCCTTCATCAAGGTAATGAATCTTTCTATTGTTAATCGTTAGATAATGTGACTGAAATGGGAATTCAAATATACCGTCCATAAATAATCCTTGTAATTAAGATGATCGTCTGAAATACTATATCAGACGATCATCTGACTAAGCAAGGTGTAATATGAAAACAATACTGGTTACGGGCGCAAATGGTTTTGTAGGTACACATACATTAAAAAAACTAATGAAAATAGAAGGAATAAACTTGATTGCAGCCTGCCGCGACAGATCAAAGCTTATTCCTGAGTTTAAGGGCGAAGTACGAGAAGGTGATTTTCGGGATGAGGATTACCTGGATGCCATGCTCGATGGTGTCGATGTGGTTTGCAATGCAATGGCATGGACATCTTTATGGGGGCGTAAAAAGAAATCACTGGAATTGTACTATCAACCGGTGGTTAAGCTTATTGATAAAGTGGTTGAGAAAGGCATTGAACGATTTATTAATGTTAGCTCAACCTCCGCAGCGTCCCCTCAAAAATCTTCTGATGCAATGAGTGTTGGCATTCCTAGAGCTTTCTGGCCACATTTGTGTAATGCGATAAAAATTGAAAATGTTATGCGCTCCAAAGCTAACAATGATACAGCTATGATTAATCTACGTTTCGGTATTTTTGCCGGCGATCATTATGCGCTTGGTATATTACCCATACTATTGCCGCGTTTAAAAACCCATCTGGTTCCCTGGGTTGGCGGCGGCAAAAACAGTTTGCCAGTGATTGATGGTCGAGATATTGGTGAGGCAATGAAATGTGCCGCTATGGTTGAAAGTCTTGAGGGTTATCAGTCATTTAATATTGTGGGTAAAGATATTCCGACAACAAGGGATGTGATTGAGTTTGTACATAATGAGTTTGGCTACCCAAAACCACATTTCGGTGTACCTTTTTTTATGGCTTATCCTTTTGCCTGGCTAATGGAAATGATTGATCCCATTGTGCCCTGGGAGCCACTGATATGTCGCAGTATTGTACATTTACTGGAAGAAGTGGCAGCCGATAATAACCGAGCAACAGAGATGCTGGATTATCATCCGCAACACAACTGGCGAGAAGCCGTCACTTTGCAGATAGAAGAGATGAATAAATTACAGAAAACAGCCATGAGTATGGCTCGACCGATTGTGTAATTGATCAAACACAGGTATCTTCAAATGCTATGGTGGCACGAGAAAAAACCGAGCAGGTCAGGCAGCAAATAGTTAAGGCGGCTGATCAGTTATTTTATCAGCAGGGATACAATCTCACTTCTTTCAGTGATATTGCAGAAGCCTCTAATGTGCCTCGGGGTAATTTAAATTATTATTTCAAAACCAAGGATGAAGTGCTGGTTGCGGTAATTAAAGATCGTGTAGAGCAAATGCAGAAAATGCTGCAAAGCTGGGAGAGTGAATATAAAACCCCATTACAGCGTTTGCAGCGATATGCACAAATTGTGATTAATGTAAAAAAGGAAGTAATACATTATGGTTGCCCTATCGGCACACTCAATGCGGAATTAGGTAAAGTGCAGCCGGAGTTACAGATAATCACAAAACAGCAGTTTGAAGTTTTTGAACGCTGGATAAAAAAGCAGTTTCAGGCCATGGGCTGTAGCAAGAATGCAACTGAATTAACTATGCATCTTATGGTGAGAACTCAGGGTGTTGCTGCCATGGCATATATTCATAAAGACGCACGTTTGATTAAGCGAGAAGTGAAATTAATTTTCAGCTGGCTTGAGTCGCTTGAATAATAGGAGAGATCACTGATCAGGTCTGTTAGTTCACTTTGAGCGTAACTAAAAAGACTTTAGGGCATAATCAATTAATAGAGGTGCCCTTATATTAGTACAGAGCAAATAGAACATAAGCAGTGGCCAGAAAAATATGCACCATTGCAAAAGGGAATGCTTTTTTAATAAAACCAGAAAAAGATAATTTTAAATTATGTTTATGCATTATGGTTACAGAGACCAGAGTAGATGCGCTGCCAATAGGAGTAAGATTCCCACCGAGATTGGCGCCGAAGACAACAGGCCACCACAAAGGAGAAGATTCTGGCGTTGAGCTGGTGGCCAGTATTTTTGCCAGCATGGCTGCTAGTGGAATATTATCGGTTACAGAGCTGGCAATGGTAGATGACACTAATAAAATCCCTGTTCCCAGTATAATTAATATCATTATGTTTTTATAAAAAGCTCATTAAAATTCTGGCATGTGAGCTTGATATTGTCTGATGCAAATATGGCTGTAATGACAGCCAGCATATCAACTTTATGTTCGATTAGCTCTGCGGCACTATTTAAAGTAATGCCACCAATAGCACAAACTGGAATGCTCAATTCCTGTCTGGCACGAATCAATAATTTGGTTGATGCGGCAGCGGCATCGGGTTTAATTGAAGAATTAAAAAAACGACCAAAGGCAATGTAGTTCGCTCCCTGTTGCTGAGCCTGTTGGGCAAGTTCAAACTGGTTGTAGCAACTGATGCCAATAATTTTATCATTCCCCAGTATTTCTCTGGCTGCTTTATATGAATTGTCGCTGGTGCCAAGATGAACACCATCAGCGTTTATTTTTTTTGCCAGATCAATGTCATCATTAATAATAAAAGTGGCGTCGTATTGATCGCAAAGGTGTTTTAAATCATCGGCCTGACGGTAACGTTTTTTAGTGTTCTGGCTTTTGTCTCGATATTGAATAATTTTAACGCCACCAGCAAGAGCCTGCTCAATTGTCTGGTTGAAATTTTTTTCCGGGATGAGGTCAGCATCAGTGATGGCGTATAAACCATGTAGACAGCTTGTCATGCTTTCAATTTACGCTGGGGAATTAATTGCCCCTGTCCCAACTTATTAGCATGTACAAGAGTTTCATAGCAGTAATCTAGCGCATGATGAGTAGCCATTTCTATTGTCTGTTGGTGAGCAATGAGGGCAGCAATGCTGGCCGTGAGTGTGCAGCCAGAACCGTGGTATTTATTTTTTAGTCTTGAGTAGGAAAATATTTTAACTGATGAATCGTTACCAAACAGTTTATGTTCAACCTGTCTGGTATCAGCATGGGTGCCGGTGATTAAAATATTTTTTGTGCCATAATTTAATAATTTTTCGGCTGCATTATTTAAATCTGTTTCATTAGTTAATTTTTGTGCTTCAATAATATTGGGGGTTATTATAAAACAGCAGGGCAGTATTAATTTATTAATGGCATTAACAATTTCTTTATTTACCAGGTTTGTGCCGCCACCCGCAGCCAGAATGGGATCAAAAATAACTGGTATGTCAGGGTGCTTTATTAATATATTGTGTATGGCTTCTACTACTTTTATATCACCCAGCATGCCTATTTTTATGGTTGATATATTGAAGTCATTAAATATTGCTTCAGCCTGTTTGCTAATTAAGTCAGCGTTCACCGACTTAAATTCATAAACATTGGTCGTGTCCTGAACAGTGAGGGCAGTAATGATGGATGTTGCATGGGCATGTTGGGCGCTGATGGCTTCAATGTCTGCCTGAATGCCCGCACCTCCGCTGGGATCCAGTCCAGAAAAACAGAGCACCACAGGTTTAAGGTGAGGTTCTGTCATTTAAAGAGTACCTGCCAGTTTGGCAAGAAAACAGGTTTTGGCTGATAACTCAAATGAGCAGGTCCATTTATAAGCGAGGTTAATAGTTTCTGCTGTTGCATAAACACCGTGGCCTCGCACGACTACAACTTTGTGTTCAGCTAATGCTTTGCCTACTGCTGCGGCTGCCTGTTGCAGGTACTTATCGTAATCAATGGTAATAACCGGTATGTAATCAAAATAATACTGGCCTTCAAAATCCTGTGGAATGAAATCTTTACCGTTCATAGTCATGGCAACACTGTACGCGCCGTGACTGTGTAATACGGCACAGGCTACTGAATTATTCTGATAAACCTGTGCATGTAAAATAGCATCAAGTGATGCGCCCTGGCTGATGTTACCATTAAGATTGCATTGTATTAATTGATCTGCCTGCAATATATCGGCACAACAACCACTGGGTGTGACCCAGAAATTTTCGCCTTCTCGGCAGGAGGCATTGCCGCTGTGGGAATCGTTATAGCCGTATTGTCTTAGCCAGTGGTAATGGCGAATTAGGTCCTGTTTTTTATTCATTGCTGAATGTTACACGGTCTGTGCAACATCATCTAGTGGGAGTGAAAATGCAAAAAGTCAAAATATTTTCAGTCAGTCATAAAAACTCATCTCAACACATAAGACGAGATTGCTCAGACAGATTTATAATGCGTTCTCGAATAAAAGGTACATCCTTGCCGTGGGTATTTATTTTTAAATAACGCTGATAGTCTTTAACCGCGGGTACACTGCATTCGAGTTTGTCATAAATAGAAGCACGGGCTTTCAAGGCATCCGCTTTGTCATCGTCAAGATCAACCATGTAGTCTGCCATCTGCAGTGCTTTTTCGAATTTTTCTCCATCCATGTAGAGGTTGCGTAAATTACGTAAGATGCGGGTAATAATATTTTTGTTACTGCAGGTTTCGAGCAAGCCATGGAAATGAGATTTTTTTAATTTGTCGCCATAAAATTCCTGCAGTCGATCTTCCAGATCATCTTCACTTAGCGAGATGCCACCAAAATAAGGGTCCAGCACAATGGCACCGTCATCTATTTCCAGCTTGACCAGAAAATGCCCAGGGAAAGAAACCCCTGTCAGTGGTAAATCCAGCTCTTTTCCCAGCTCGATGTAAAGAATAGAAAGGCTAACAGGAACCCCCAGTTTGCGTTTGAGTACGTCATTGAGAAAATTATTTCTGGGGTCGTAGTAATGCTCGGAATTGCCGTCAAAACCTTTTTTGTGAAACAGCATTTTATTTAGCTGAGTCAAAGTTTCACCCGCGTTTGGATTTTCTGACAGGGTCTCGCGAATTTCATCGGCAAGCTGGTGGATTTCCTGCAGACAGGCCTCGATATTAAGGTCTGGATATTCCATCCGCGCAACCATAAGCGCGCCTTCAGCCAGATTAATCTGATTATCTGGTTGTCTTAGAAACTGCTCAAACTCTGATTTATTCTGTTTATTCACGGGGAACCTGTTTAAGATTATGCTTATATAAAGTCTGGTGCAGACCCCTGTTTTTAGCAAGGCAGCCTGTCGGGTTATTTAACGGTTTTGATTTAATTTCAGCTATTCGGACGAATAACATTGCTGGATAAATAACCGTTATCGTGAAGCTGAAATACTCTATAGCCAGGGCTGAGGTCATCAGTGGAGTAGGATTCACTGCCAGCTCTAAACTGTATGCAGGTAGAAGGTGTGCCAAGTATTTCTATATGTTGATACTGGCTTTGCCATGACTGGTGGATGTGGCCAAAAGCAATAGCCTGCAGCTGATCAAAACAGCTGAGTTGTTGCAGTATGTATTTACCATTCTGCATACCAATCTCATCTAACCACAGGCTATTGATTTTAACCGGCGGATGATGAGTAAATAGCAGGGCTGGTTTTTTACATTGCTGTAATTGAAGGCTTAATTTTTTTAACTGTGAATTTTTTATTAAACCTGCTGGCTGATTTTCAATATGACTGTCTGCAAATAATAGTTGCCAGTGCTCTGTTTCAATATTTTCTGGCATATTGATCTGCTTATTTAACAGATGTTGTTGAATATTATTGGTTGAATCGTGATTGCCCGGCGTGACATAAACAGGGCAGTTAAACTGACTTAATAAATCAGCCAGTCGTGTGCAGGCTGCTTCTGTTCCATCGTGTGTTAGATCGCCGGTAAGCACAACATGATTTATATTTTTTATATTATGTATTGCATGCTGAATTATTTTATTTAAAGAAATGTCAGGCCGAGTTTTTTTAAATAACTTATCCTGCTGGTCATGAATATGAGTATCGGTGATTTGTATAACAGTGATGCTCATAAAACTACAACAATATTATTCACCGTAAATGGTGACAGTAATTTTTCGATTGTGTGCATGGGTGCGGTGTTCCCATAAAAAAATACCCTGCCAGGTACCAAGCATAGTGCGACCAGCATTAATCGGAATACTGAGGCTGCTGTCTGTCAGAATAGTTCGTACATGAGCAGACATATCATCTTCCCCTTCATCAATATGTTTATAGCCGGGGTCACCATCGGGTGTGATTTTCTGCATAAAATATTCAAGATCACTGCGTACAGTTGGATCTGCGTTTTCACATAGAATCAAAGAGGCGCTGGTATGATGAACAAAAATATTAATCAGCCCGGTTTGAATGCCAGACTGAGAAATTAATTCCTCAATCTGGCGAGTGATATTTTCAGTGCCGCGACCCCGGGTAGAAAAATGAATGCTTTTCTGAAATACCAATTCAGGCTCCGTGAATTTTATGCAGCAGTTCTAAATCAATATAACTGTGGCCATGATTGTCACCACTTAGTGTTTTAAATGGTTGCTCGGGTTCGCCCATATTATCTAAAACTATCGCAGCGCCATTAAAGTTATCATTTTCAGTGTAACCATTTACAGTTATGACTGTTTTTAAATTAGCACCCTGTGAAGATAAAATTCCATTTCTTGAATCTTCAAAAGCAAGGCAGGCACTGGCAGGCAGCTTTAATTTTTCCAGTGCCCAGCTATAAATATCCGGTGCTGGTTTTTTTGCAGGCACTATGTCACCAGCTGCAATAACTTCAAACCAGTCGGATGATCCCGGTGCCAGAGCGTGCTCCAGTAAAGCGGTAACATTGGCAGGGGTGGTGGTGGTGGAAATAGCTATACGCATATTTTTAGCGCGGGCTTCATCAATCAGGCGCTTAACGCCGGGTCGTAAAGGAATAGCGCCGCCTGCAAGTAACTCTGTGTAGTGAATGGTTTTAGCTGCATGCAGTTGTTTGATTAAATCCTGTGTGCTGTCGTCAACAGGGTAGTCAGCATTAAATTTTTCAAGATAATACGCCATGCGTTCTTTGCCGCCGGTGACCGCAAGCAGTTTGCCGTACAGGGCTTGGCCCCAGTGCCAGTCGAGATTAAAATCTTTAAAAGCCTGGTTAAAAGCAACACGATGGCCATCACGTTCAGTGTCTGCCAGTGTGCCGTCTACGTCAAAAATTAATGCTTCTAGTTTGCTCATATTCATAAGTTCAATTTTGAGGGGTGGGTATTTTAACCTGAATTAAGTATGAATATACTTTTTTTATGCTGTTGTGAAATTTTAAGATTAAATATTTTAATGCAAAATGTAAAAGTGGTTTTGTAGGAGCGAGTCTTTAGCTCGCGATCCTTGCAAGCCGCTAAAATCGCGAGCTAAAGACTCGCTCCTACTTGTTTAGATGGCGAGTAACAATATCTGATAATTGCTGAGCGGTAACCCGGTGAGCAGTAAGCTTGCCGCCATAAATGCTAAAAACTTTCGGGTTTTTTATATGGTTATTATAATAAATAATAGTGTCACGGCTGCGGTGAAATGCCGACCCATTATCAGCAGGTAATACCCTTAGTCCTGAAAATGAGTCAATGACATCATTTCGTGTTAGTTGTGTAGAGAAGTAATGATTATGAACCTGAAGTAGATATTCTATTTCATTTTCTGTCGCAACTACTTTTTCTGGTGAACCATTAAAAGGAGTCTCTGTGGTGCCAATTAAAGTTTGATTTTTTCCTGCCGGTGTTTTCCAGGGCATAACAAAAACAGCTCGATTATCCTGTGGTGCTTCCAGATAGTACATGCCCTGAGTCAGTTTTCTATTAACAAGAATATGAGTGCCGGCGACAAGGTCTATATCGAGCTGTGATTGTGAAGGCGTTATTTTTTTTAAAATGTGATTAATCCACGGCCCTGTTGCATTGATTATAATTTTGCTATCCACATCGTGGATTTTATTGTCTTTCGTATAATTTATTTTGCATAAATCATTGTTGCATTCGGCAGATATAAAACAGGCATCGGTAATTAGCTGAGTACCGTTTTGCTGAGCCTGTTGCATGATTCTTTGAGTGAGCAGTACGTCGTTAGTTTGCCCGTCATAATATTGAAATACTGTTTTCAGATCTTTTGTTTTTAAATTGTCCAGTTTTTTCCATTCACTATGATTAATGGTTTTAAAAAATTTAAAACTGAATAAAGAATAAATACTCAATCCCAGTCGTATTAGCCAGGATTTTCTGTGACTTTGTTGATAAATGGGAATATGAAACGGCACCAGCTTTACAAGATCGGGGTGCCGGTTTAATAAATATTTTCGTTGCTGCAAGCATTCACGCACCAGTTTAAATTGTGCAGATTCAAGATACCGCAGGCCGCCATGAATAAGTTTGCTGGATTTGCTGGAAGTGGCAAGGCCTGCCTGTGAATATTGTTCAAGTACAACAACTCTGTAACCTGACTGGCTTAAATTATCGGCACAGGCTGCGCCATGTATGCCGCCACCAATAATAGCTATATCGTAGAGCATGATTTAAATAAATTTTAGTGGTCGCAGGAATTTAAAATTAAGACAGGGTGCTCAAGCATATTGCAAATATTGCGTGTTTCAATTAGAGGGATATTGAAAGTAGAATAATGTATGGCCAGTTCCGGGTCAGTAATATCGTACACCATCCAGTGCCACGAATCCTGCCAGGGCTCTTTATTTTCTGGCAGCTTTCGATGATTAACAATAAGATAATCTGGCTTTAGCTCAGTGGCTTTTTTATGGCTGTCTTCATTGTATTTATGTAGGACCCACCCGGTTAAATAATCACTATTATTTTTTACATAATTTATAGCGTCATAATTAAATGAAATAATGGTGCACTGGCTATGCACAATATCCAGCTCTTTAAGTAAGGAGGGAATAATATTTTCTATGCCAAACTGATTTAGTGTTTCTTCTTTTATTTCTACGAAGGCATTTGCTTTTGGGTATTTCTGTAATAACCGAACAATATCATTCAGGCCTGGAATATGCTGATTAAAAAATGCCAGAGAAAAACGGCCAGGTTCGTGGGCGCGGATGTTTTTTAACTCTTCATAGGACATCTCAAACACATTGCCCTTAACTCCCGTGGTGCGTTCCAGTTCAACATCATGTATGACCACCAGCCGGCCATCGGCGGTACATTGCACATCAAATTCTATATAGGTCGCGCCACATTGCAGCGCTGCTTCCAGACTGATCAATGTATTTTCAGGATAGTGTTCCATCTGACCTCTATGGGCGACAAGATGAGGAATGGCCATGTTTTAGTCCCTGTTTATGTTGTCTATATTAATATTGTAGTCTGTTTATTTCAGTCTGTTTAACTCATTGGTGAATTGTTTGAAGCGTTGTTTCAGGCCGGAATTACTCTGTGGTGTAAACCGTTTGCCGGGCTTATTTTCGTTCCAGCTTTCGGGGCAATCAGCAGCCAGCCATGCCGCGCCTCGTGCAGTGGCTTCGGTTTCGGTTATTCGTTCAACAGAAAGTTGACTGAGATCAGCAATCTTCTGGCACAGGCCATTGAGTTGTGACAGGCCGCCCCCCACTTTGAGCTGTTTCAGTGGGATGAATTTTTGCATGTGGTGTAAGTTATGCTGGATAAGAAACACGATGCTCTCAATAATAGCGACATATCGGTCAGCCAGTTCTAAATGTTCATCGGTTAAAAAATATGCGCTTACTGAACTGCGCCACCAGGGGGATCCAAGCCCGCCGACGGTGTTAATAAAGACAGGAGGTGCGGTGACCTGCTCTAGCCATTCAGCCAAATGATCAAACAGATTGTCCACTGGGTATTTTTTCTGCCCCCAGCTTAATGCGGCACCCGCACCATTTACTGTGCCTTCAAGTAAATATATCTGTGAGTCAGTATTGCTATAGGCAATACCGCAAAGCAATGGAGACTGGGTAATAATATTTTTACAGGGTGCTAATATAAATGCGCCTGTGCCTATATTTATCAGGCCGGTATCAGCATCTACTTTTCCCCGTGAAAAAAAGGCGGCACTTTGGTCGCCGCATACCGAGACAACAGGAATATTGTTGGCAATCAGTTTGCCGTAGTTAAAAGCAATGGGTTTGCACTGTGGCAATATTTTTTCCGGGATATTAAATAATGAGAGTAAGTCTTCTGACCAGTTAAGTGTTTTTAAATCAAATAACAGGCTTCTATGTGCGTTGCTATGATCTACGAGGTAAGGCCTGTTTTTTAATAAATTAAATAATAAAAAACTAACCAGTGGCCCAATTAAACATGTGTTTTCTTCCAGAGACTTTTTTACTGCTGTATTGTGACTGATAATCCAGCGGATTTTACCACTGCCATAATGCGCGGAGAGAGGCAGGCCGGTTATGTTTTTAATGAATGTCTGTTTATGGATGAACTGTTTTAAATCTTCGTCGCTGCGTCTGTCCTGCCAGCTAATGGCTGGGCTCAAAGCTTTTCCTGAATTTGAATTCCAGGCTACAGTGGTGGAGCGTTGAGTCGTTAAACAGCAGCGGGCAATATTTTTTACTGTATTTTTATTAAGCCTGTTAATGCAGTCAATAAGAGAGTTTAGTAATTCATGCGGATCCTGTTCAATTTTTTGATGACTGATCTGTTGCAATGAAACTGTTTGTTTCGCCTGCTCTATTATATTGCCATCTGCAGAAAAAACTATGGCTCGACTGGCATGTGTGCCCTGATCTAGTACTAGTATATGTGACATTATTTTATGGAATTTAGAAAATTATTTTTTATAACCCCATATAACAACTGGGTCAACTTCCATGTTTTCTTCTGGTGTATGAAACTCTGTAATAGAAAATTCTTTTTCAGATGTATCGCGCTCAACAGGGATATTAAATTTTTCATTTTTTTCATTACAAATACTGGAGACAACGCAATGTAAAGTGCTTTTTTCCGACTGCCGGGTCACTACAGAAATTTCATTATTAGCCAGTTTTACGTAAGTGCCAGGAGGAAAAATCCCCAGTGATTTTATAAAAGCCAGATACATGGTCTGGTCTTCATCAGATGCAGATGTATATATGCTCTGTAATGCAATTTTGGGTGGCACGGTGTCGCTGTATGAGCGTTTGGAAATCATTGCCAGATAACTGTCTGCCAGGCTGATAATTTTTGATTCATTTTTTATTGTGTTGGTGGTGATTTGTGCAGGATAACCAGAGCCATCATTGCGCTCATGATGACCTGCAATAGAACTCAACCATAAGTCATCATTTACATTAATAGACTTGAGCATTTGCACGCTCTGGTATGGATGCAGTTGCAGCTCTTCTCGCTGAGCTTCTGTTAAAGGGCTTACCTGATTATTCAAAGTATCCTGATAACTGTACATGCCTATATTAGAAGTCAGGGCAGCCGCCAGCAGAGATGTTCTTTTCTGTTCATCATAATCAAGGGTTACAGCCGTTAGATCACAAAGTAGCGCACTGTAAACAGGTTGCATTAAGGAATAGTTTTGAGGGTAGTATGTATGCACGGCATATAGAAACTGATTATGATATGCGCTATTTAGTTTTTGAATATTCTCTAATAGCTTGTAAATCTGATCTACTGATGCGCTTTTTTCATTTTCTATATTTTGATAAATCTGTTGAAGCTGCAGGGAAAAATAATTTATCCATTCAAAAGGATTGTCCGGTTTTTTTAATGGCTGAGGTTTATCTGTCTGTGCTGCTTCAGCTGTACTTTTCTGAGTGCTTTGTGCAGGTTGATCTGCATTAGATTCATTGTCAGCGTCTCGCAGTAGTTCGCCTTGCAGCAGACGATCCAGGTTTTTTTCGGAGGTTATTCGCAGGCCTTTTTTTAGTAAAATTGAACCATCGGATCGATAAATGTTCCATGGCATGGGTTTGCCAAGAATGATGTCTTCTCTGTCTAGCTTAATTTTGTTCACTGGAAAAACCTGATAGCTGTAAATGAAATCTTTTTTATTGTTTATTTAAAAAATCTTCAACATATTGAATATAGTACAATAACCCATTAAATCCTTATTTTTTAAAGTCTTTTACCAATATGCTTTTTAATTGTGAATAAATAACGTGGCAGAAAACACAGCAAGCGAATCTAAATACTCCTGGAATTATGTGTTTAATGTGGCGCGTAAGCATAAAACATCCCTGATTCATGGTCATATTATTGCCATTATGTCTGCACTACTCAGTGTGCCTGTGCCTATGTTGATGCCACTGCTGGTCGACGAGGTGTTGCTTAATAAGCCCGGTGCAATGGTGGAGGCGATGAACCAGCTGTTTCCGGCAGAGTGGCATGGCCCTGTTCTTTATATTGTGGCGGTTATGCTATTAACCATGTTGCTGCGCTTTGCTGCGCTGGCACTGGTGGTGTGGCAAACCCGTGATTTTACTCGTGTTGCTAAAGATATTACGTTCCGCATCCGTAAAAGTTTGCTTGAGCGCCTGCAGTTTATTTCCATGTCTGAGTATGAAACCCTGGGCAGCGGCACTGTGGCGTCTCATCTGGTGACAGATATCGATGCCATTGATGAATTTATTGGCAATGCGCTGAGTAAGTTTGTGGTGGCGGTGTTAACTATTATCGGGGTTGCGGTGATTCTATTGTGGATTCACTGGCAGCTGGCTCTATTCATTCTGGTGATGAATCCGATGGTGATTTATTTCACTACTGTACTGGGCAAAAAAGTTAAAAATCTGAAAAAAGAAGAGAATGTTTCCTTCGAGCTGTTTCAACAGTCACTGGCTGAAACACTGGATGGCATTCAGCAGATACGCGCCAGTAATCGTGAGCGACATTATATTCAACGAGTGATCGATAAAGCCTGGGGCGTGAAACAGAATTCAGCCTCGTTTAGCTGGAAAAGTGATGCGGCTAATCGCCTGTCATTTTTTGTGTTTCTGATGGGCTTTGAAGTATTCCGCGCAGTGAGTATGTTGATGGTGGTGTTTTCCAGTTTAAGCGTGGGGCAGATGTTTGCGGTTTATGCCTACCTCTGGTTTATGATGGCACCGGTGCAGGAAGTGCTGAATATTCAGTACAGTTACTACTCAGCTAATGCCTCTCTGGGGCGTTTAAATAAATTGCTTGAGTTAAAGCGGGAGCCACAATACCCCCATAAACAGGATCCATTCAAAGATGCTCACACGGTTGGTATTCAACTTGAGGATTTAAGTTTTGCTTACGGCGAGGGCGACCCTGTTCTGGATGGCGTGTCTCTGCAAATAAAAGCGGGAGAAAAAATTGCCCTGGTAGGCGCCAGTGGAGGCGGTAAATCAACACTGGTGCAGGTGATTCTGGGGCTCTACTCGCCGGATCATGGCCGCCTGTTGTTTGATGGTGTGCCGGTAACTGATATTGGCCTGGATCGTGTGCGTGAGAATGTCGCGACAGTATTACAGCAGCCTGCTCTGTTTAACGATACAGTACGCAATAATCTGACACTGGGGCGCGAGCACGAAGCATCCCGTTTATGGCAGGCTCTGGAAATCGCCCAGCTTAAAGAGGTGGTAGAGGGGCTGGCCAATGGGCTGGACACCATAGTGGGTCGCAATGGCATCAGGCTATCTGGAGGGCAGAGGCAAAGGCTGGCCATTGCCAGGATGATATTAACCGAGCCTAAGGTGGTCATACTGGATGAAGCCACTTCTGCCCTGGATGCCGATACAGAATATCGATTACATCAGGCAATGCAGTCTTTTCTACAAAATAAAACCACGCTCATTATTGCCCACAGGCTAAGTGCGGTGAAACAGGCCGATAGAGTTTATGTGTTTGATAATGGTAAAATAATTGATGAAGGTCATCATGATGAGCTGATTAATCGGGATGGTTTATATCAGACTTTATATGGTCAGCGACAAAGCTAAGGCTTGAAAAATATAAAGCAATCCATATATAAGTGTTTACTTATTTATATACTATGCCGTGTAAATTAGGCATAATTAATTATCAAAAAATATTCAGGAGATCACTGTGGCTACAGTCGATTTAACACAAGATAATTTAGAATCAACCATTACCGAAAATGATCTGGTGGTCATTGATTTCTGGGCACCCTGGTGTGGCCCGTGCAAATCTTTTGCTCCAACTTATGAGGCCGTGTCTGAAAAACATACTGACGTGGTGTTTGCAAAAATTAACACTGAAGAAGAGCAGGCCATTGCACAGCATTTTCAGATCCGATCTATTCCTACATTGATGATATTTCGTGAGCAGATAGTTATCTACGCAGAAGCGGGTATGTTACCTGCTGCAGCTCTGGAGGAAGTGATTGAACGAGCTAAAACGCTGGATATGGACAAGGTGCGTGCAGATGTTGAAGCTGCGGCGGCTGAGGAAAAGGCTAAAGGCTGAACCGAGATATTTACCAGGCCATAAAAAAAGGATGCACTGCATCCTTTTTTTATGGCTGTTTGAATGTGTGTCGATTTACTGGCTGGGCTGCCAGTCCTCTATCCATGTTTCTACCTGTTGTAAGTGATTGATGGATAGCTTGCTTTGTAACAGTTTGCGCTTGTTATAAATCGCTTCAGCAAGATGTATGTTGTTGCGAGAGGCGATGCTCAGCCATTTGTAAGCGAGTAAATTGTTTTTTTCTACACCCTTGCCCTTGAAGTAAAGATTGCCAAGCATGTGCTGGGCTGAACTCCAGTTTTGTTCCGCAAGGGATTTAAATAATACAGCGGCTTTTTCGGCTGATCGCGGTTTACCATTTCTTCCCAGTAAATAATCGAGGGCTTCCTGATATACGGCCAGAGGTTGAACACCAGTGCTACTGGCTTTGTCTGAGTTTGTAAGAGTTTCTGCCTGGGCGTTAGTGCTTAATAATAAGAGTGAAAGCAGCACCATAGCCATTATTTTAAGAATGGACATTTATAGCTCCTGATAAAATATTAGGGGTTATTATTTTTTTATCATTTAGCTGTCCGTGATTATTCTTATTTGCCTTATAGTGTTAAGGCTGAGCTTCCGGCTCTTTGAGGTGACCTGCCAGTGTTATGTCAATCATTCAAACGGGTGAGCAGGTAGAAATACCTAAATAGCAGTAATTATTCCAATGACTATTAATTAATTAATAATCAATCACTTAGTTATTCTTTGTGTATTTTAAAGGTGAAAACTTGCCATAAGTGTTAAAAATTACGACAAATAAATTTTATATAATTTGCGATTTTATTTTTAATTATTGAAAATCAATGACTTACTTAATGAGCCGGGCTGTTGGTTATTTTTACATAAAATTTTTTATAGTCATGACCTGGTTAATTGTTATACAAATCAATTTGTTAAACTATGCTTTTTGTAAGGAAAGCCGACAAAATAAGCGTTCAAACAAAAAAAACCGGGAAACCGCCTTTTTTTGTTTGCGGATATATTTTAAATATTACTTTAACTTTTTCAGCTTTTTCATCACTTCTTTTTCCCAGCTAGAAGAAAACTGGCTGCGTATGCCATCTTTCTGGATTTCTATTTTTAACATGATTTCTGCTCGGGCTTCAGTCTGTTTGAGCTCATCTTTCAACTGCTTTAGTTCATCCTGCATTTTTTTCAGCATGGCCTGCTCACTCTTGCTGCTGGCAGCTGAACTGGTTTTCTTTGAACTGGCTTTCTTTTTAGTTGTGGCTATTTTTTTGGCAGGTGTCTTTTTAGAGGCTGCTTTTTTCTTCACCACAGCTTTCTTTTTGACTGCCGGCTTTTTAACCGTGGTTTTTTTCTCTGCGGTCTCTGCTTTTTCTGCAGGCTTCTTGTTGGCAGCGGGTTTATCAATAGCAGGTTCAGGCTGAGTAATGGCAGGTTTAACTTCGGCTTTGGTTGCTGCTGGCGCGGCATCTGTCTGAATAATGATTTCAGGTTCGCTGGGTACGGGCTTAGGCCTGGGTTTTAAAGCAGCTAAAACAGGTTTTCTTTTGGGTGCATTTTTAAGTCCGCTGAGAATGCTTTTATAGATATCCTGTATCTCACCTTTGCCTTCTACTGAAATTAATATGTTCTGCTGGCGATAATAGTCAATAACAGGCTGTGTCTGAGTTTCGTAAACGCGCAGGCGTTTGCCTATGGTGTCTTCATTGTCATCTGAGCGATGGTGTAAAGAGCCGCCACACTTGTCGCATTCATTGTCCATCACTGGTGGATTGGTGAACATATTGTAAACGGTGTCACAGCTATTACAGGTTAATCTGCCGGTGAGTCGTTGCATTAAAACATCAAAATCAACATCGATAAGTAGAGCGGTATCAATGGGTTGTTCCATTCCTGCGAGTAAATCATCCAGTGCTTCGGCCTGTTCAATATTGCGAGGGAAGCCATCCAGAATAAAGCCGTTTTTTGCGTCAGGGTTATTCAGGCGTTCGCGAATCATGCCCAGTACAATGTCATTAGGCACCAGTTGCCCGGCATCCATAATGGTCTTTGCCTGTCGGCCAAGAGGGGTTTGTGCTTCAACGGCTGCGCGCAGTAAGTCGCCAGTTGAGATTTGAGGAACACTATATTTATCAATCAGCAGTTGTGCCTGAGTGCCTTTGCCAGAGCCTGGCGCACCTAATAATACGATCTTCATGGTCTTAAACGACCCCTCTTTTTATTTTTGAACAGTATTAATGATGTCCGGATTGTAATCAATGCACAGATAATGTCGAGTATTCTGTGTGAAGATATTGATATAATCGGGGTTTTTATGCTGGTCGAGATAATATGACTGGTGTGTTGCAATCCGAGAAACCTCTGAATTAAGGCAAAGCTAATGAATCTGGATAATCTCCCTCTGGGTGATAATGTGCCCAATGATATAAATGTCGTTATTGAAATTCCTTCTCATGGATCACCGGTGAAATATGAAGTGGATAAAGACAGTGGCATGCTGGTGGTGGATCGGTTTATGGGTACTGCCATGTTTTACCCCTGCAACTATGGCTTTATTCCCCATACTCTGTCCGAAGATGGAGACCCGGTGGACGTACTGGTGGTCACACCTTTGCCATTAATTAGTGGGGTAGTGATTAATTGCCGTCCCATTGGCATGCTGAAAATGATTGATGAGGCAGGTGAAGACCATAAACTTCTGGCAGTGCCAGTCAGCAAAGTGAGTAAGCTTTATGATGATGTCTTAACGCCAACAGATTTACCCGATGGATTGTTAGGCCAGATCACCCATTTCTTTGAGCAATATAAAGCACTGGAATCAGGCAAGTGGGTCAAGATCGAAAACTGGACCGATTCATTTGAAGCAAAAGACGAAATAATGAACAGTATTGAACGTTATAACAAGGGATCAAAATAAGACCTTCCTGCATTAATGTTTAACCGCTCACTTATTAAAGACCATTATCAGGAAGCATTGATATTCAAGCGACGGGCGCTGATTGCTGCGGTATTCAGTCTGGTGCTTATTGGGGTTCTGTTGCTGCGCCTGCTTGATCTGCAATATTTTGAACACAGTCACTTTAAGACCCTGTCAGAAAACAACCGGGTTCGACTCATGTCCATTGCTCCCAATCGGGGTTTAATCTATGACCGCAATGGGGTGGTGCTGGCTGAAAACAGGCCGTCTTATCGGCTGGAAATTGTGCCCGAACAAATAGACGACATGGACAAAGTAATTAGTGGATTGTCTGAGCTGGTTGAACTGGATGAGCGCACCCTTAAACGTTTTTATAAAGCAGTAAAACGCAGCCGCCGTTTTCAGGGTGTGGCATTACGCACCAAACTATCCGATGAAGAAGTGGCTCGGCTGGCGGTTAATCGACATCGTTTTCCCGGTGTAGAAATTACTGCGCGGCTTGGGCGTTATTATCCCCAGGGTAAACGCGCAGTGCATGTAGTGGGCTATGTTGGCCGTATTGATGAAGATGAATTAAAAAAAGTAGACGCAGCAAATTATGCAGGCACCAGTCACATTGGCAAAACAGGGCTGGAAAAATATTACGAAGCCCAGTTACACGGCATCGTTGGTTATCAGAAAGTTGAAGTTAATGTGCAGGGGCGAGTGCTGAGAGTGCTGGAAAAAAACCCGCCTGTGCCGGGACAGGATTTAACCCTTTCACTGGATTTGCAATTACAGGCCGTCGCAGAAGATGCAATGGGTGACTACACCGGTGCCATAGTTGCGATGTTGCCAGAGACTGGCGAAATTATTGCTATGGCCAGCATGCCTACATTTGATCCCAATTTATTTGTTCACGGTATCAGCCATAAAGATTATAACCGCTTACGAAATTCTGATGAGCGTCCCATGTTTAATCGTGCGTTAATGGGGCAATACCCACCCGGTTCAACATTGAAACCTTTTGTTGGTCTCGCCGGTCTGGAAAATAAAGTCATCGGTCACCGAGAAGATCTGCCATGTAAAGGCTATTACCTGCTGCCAAATGAAGAGCGTAAATATAGAGACTGGAAAAAAACCGGCCACGGCATTACAAACCTAAATCATGCTCTGGAGCAATCCTGCGACGTTTATTTTTATGAGCTGTCTTATCGTCTTGGCATTAATCGCATACATGACTTTTTGCAGAAATTTGGTTTCGGGCAAAAAACCGGGCTGGATACAGTGGGTGAAAAATCAGGTTTGCTGCCATCACGGGAATGGAAGCGAAGAATCAAAAATAAAATCTGGTTTCCTGGTGAAACACTCATCGCAGGTATCGGTCAGGGTTATATGCTGGCCACTCCGATGCAGCTTGCTTCGGCCACGGCAATCCTGTCGACCCGGGGTATAGTTAGAAAACCCTATTTGTTAAAGCAGATAAAAGATCCACTCACCGGCGAAGTAATGCAGAATGAACAGTTGCCTGACAAAAGCATACGTCTTAAGCGGCCATCAAACTGGCAGCATATCGTAAAAGGCATGGTCAGCGTTGTGCATGGTGAAAAAGGTACGGCACGATCATCTGGCTGGAATCTGGATTTTAAAATGGCAGGTAAAACAGGCACAGCTCAGGTATTTGGTATTGCACAGGATGCAGAATATGAAGAGAAAGAGGTAGCCAAAAAACTTCGCGATCACGCATTGTTTATTGCTTTTGCACCCTATGATCATGCTGAAATTGTTGTCGCTGTGATTGCAGAAAACGGCGGTCATGGCAGCAGTGTAGCAGCGCCGATGGCAAGAAAAGTCATCGATGAATGGATGATGAGGAATAAAAATTGATTACAGATAGTGGCTTCAAGCGAGACGAGCACAGCATCAGTCTCACTTTGCGGATATTAAATATTTTGCACATGGATGCGCTATTACTGTTCGGTATATTGCTGCTCACTATTACCGGGCTGGCGGTTTTATACAGCGCAGGCGATCAATCGATGCAGTTAATTAATCGACAAACCACTCGTTTGCTGCTGGCGTTTATGGTGTTACTAATACTGTCTCATGTCCCATCAACTGCTCTGCGTTTCTGGTCACCCTGGCTGTATGGTTTAGGTGTGGTGTTACTGGTTATGGTTCTGGTTGCAGGTGATGTGGGCAAAGGCGCACAGCGCTGGCTGGATCTCGGTTTTATTCGCTTTCAGCCATCAGAAATGATGAAGCTTGCAACACCGATGATGGTGGCCTGGTTTTTATCTGAACGGCATTTGCCACCGTCGCATAAAAATTTACTGATCGCCGCCATTCTAATGTTGATCCCAACATTACTCATAGCGAAGCAACCTGATCTGGGTACTGCGCTGCTGATTTTTGCCGCCGGTTTTTTCGTTATTTTTCTGGCGGGTATGAGCTGGCGATTATTATTTGCTATGGCTGTAAGTGGCGCAGCATTACTGCCTGCAATCTGGCATTTTATGCACGACTACCAGCGCTCACGAGTGCTGACATTTCTGAATCCTGAAAATGATCCGCTGGGTGCGGGGTATCATATTATTCAGTCAAAAATTGCGATTGGTTCAGGCGGCGTTTATGGGCGCGGCTGGTTAAATGGTAGCCAGTCCCATCTGGATTTTTTACCCGAGCAATCTACCGACTTTATTTTTGCCGTGTTCGCAGAAGAGTTTGGTCTGATTGGTGGCATCTTATTACTCACCCTGTATGCTTTTATTATTTTGCGCGGATTGATGATCGCTTCATTGGCACAGGATACTTATGGCCGATTGCTGGGCGGAAGTTTGAGCCTGACATTTTTTGTTTATTTATTTGTGAATGTGGGAATGGTGTCAGGCATTTTGCCTGTAGTTGGGGTACCATTACCGCTGATTAGTTACGGTGGCACATCGATGGTCACCCTGATGGCTGGATTTGGTATGCTGATGTCGATAAATTCCCATCGACGTCTGTGGTCTAAATAATTTACTGACACACGATCAGAAATTATTAGAGATATTAATGAGAAGAAAAAATATGAGAAAAACGGTACTTTTTTTAATGGCTATTCTTATCGCAGCGCCCGCTGTTAGTTCTGCGGATTATAGTCAGCGCAAGGATGTGAAAAGCTTTATCAATGAAATGGTAAGCAAGCATGGATTTGATCGTGGTTTATTAACCGACTGGATGAGTGGCGTTAAACAGCAAAAGACAGCGATAAGCGCTATTGCCAGACCTGCCGAAGGCAAAGCGTGGAAAGATTATCGGCCTATTTTTATTACCAGAAAAAGAATTGCAAAAGGAGTGCAGTTCTGGAAAGAGCATGCTGCAACTTTAGCCAGAGCAGAAAAACGTTTCGGTGTACCAGCTGAAATTATCGTTGCGATAATTGGTGTTGAAACATTTTACGGAAAACGCAGCGGTAACTACCCCGTGTTGGATGCATTAACCACTCTGGGCTTTGATTACCCAATTGAAAATACAACCCAAAAAAGAAGAGACGCAAGAGAAAAATTCTTTAGAAAAGAATTAAAAGAATTTTTATTAATGGCGCGAGAAGAAAAAATGGATCCGCGATTATTAAAAGGTTCCTATGCAGGAGCAATGGGTATGCCGCAATTTATATCCAGTAGCTTTAGAATGTATGCGGTGGATTTTGATGGCGATGGTAGACGCGATTTGTGGAACAACACAGCAGATGCCATAGGCAGTGTGGCCAGTTACTTTAAACGTCATGGCTGGAAGGCGGGTGATCCTGTTGTTAGTCGTGCTCGGGTTAAGCCTGCAGCAAAAAAAATGGGCAGTAAAAAAATGAAACCCCATAAAAAAATAAATGCTTATAAAAAAATGGGTGTATCTCCAGTCAAAAAATACAGTGATGAACTTCTGGCAACTTTATTAAAACTGGAAGGTAAAAGCGGTGATGAGTTCTGGCTGGCACTGAATAATTTTTATGTTATTACCCGATACAATCATAGTCCTTTATATGCTATGGCGGTTTATCAACTAGGTCAGGCTGTAGCAACCAGGTATCACGCGGACAATTAATGCATATTAAGTACGGATGTCTTTTTTTTCTAAGTCTGTTGCTATTCTCCTGTGCAACAAGAGATGGCGCTCCAGCTTATTATGGCAAACACCCTGACGAAATTAAAAACGCAGTGCCAACCAATGAGCCTGTCTGTCAGAGCTGCAATAAATCATATACCGTTATGGGCAAGACTTATCAGGTAATGAAATCAAGCAATGGTTTTGTACAGCAGGGTGATGCATCCTGGTATGGCACCAAATTTCATGGCAGAAAAACATCCAGTGGTGAAACCTATGATATGTTTGCCATGACCGCTGCACATAAAACTTTACCGCTGCCTACTTATGTTGAAGTGACCCATAGAAAAAATGGCAGAAAAATAATTGTTAAGGTAAATGACAGAGGGCCATTTCATGATGGTCGTATTATTGATCTCTCTTATGCCGCGGCTAAAAAACTGGGTGTTGCTGCAACGGGAACCGGGCCGGTTGAAATAAGAGTAATCAATACCAGTAATCTTAATCTGGATACAAGCAATGTTATTCTGCCACCCTCCAGTGGTGGTGACGGAAAAATTCATGTGCAGGTTGCAGCGATGGGTACAGTTGTAGCAGCAGAAGAAATGGCAAGCGACCTGAGAAAGAAGCATTTTAGAAGTGTTCGAGTGCATATGCTGAAAACAGATAATAGAAAATTATATCGCGTGCGAATTGGTCCTATTCCGAGCACAGATCTGGCTTACCGGGTATTAAAAGAGCTAAATGATATAGGCCTCGATTCTGCACGTGTTATTGTAGATTAGACCGACTGATTAAATTAATTGAGAGAACGTTAATTAAAAATGAATATACTTAAAATATTTCAGAGAATTACCCTGCTTGTATTAATACTGGCTTTTTCAGCTGTACATGCAGCGATGTCACCGGTGCCTTCACCACCAAAGCTATCGGCTAAAAGTTTTTTATTAATAGACTTTAATAGTGGCCGGGTGCTGGCAGAAAAAAACATTGATAAAAAAATTGAGCCAGCAAGTATTACTAAAATGATGACCGCCTATGTCATATACAAGGAGATTGAAGCCGGTCGCCTCAGCATGGATGAAGAAGTCATCATCAGCAAAAAAGCCTGGCGCATGAAAGGCTCTAAAATGTTTATTGAAGTGGGTAAAAAAATCACCGTTGCCACTTTATTAAAAGGTGTCATTATTCAATCAGGTAATGATGCCACAGTTGCGCTGGCAGAACATATTGCCGGCAGCGAAGCCACCTTTGCAGATTATATGAATCAATATGCCCAGGCTCTGGGTATGGCAGATACAAACTTTGTTAACAGCACGGGCTGGCCAAACAGAAAACACCTTACTACCGCCAGAGATATTGCCACACTGGCCAAAGCTATTATTAAAGAGTTCCCCGATCACTATGCGTTATATTCACAAAAAGAATATACCTATAATGGCATCAAGCAATACAATCGAAATAAATTACTGTGGCGTGATAAGACAGTAGATGGTATTAAAACAGGGCACACAGATTCCGCGGGTTTCTGTCTGGTGTCATCTGCGGTTCGTAATGATATGCGACTTATTGCCGTGGTACTGGGTACGCGCAGTGAAAAGACAAGAGCCTCAGTAAGCCAGTCACTGATGAGTTACGGATTTCGTTTTTATGAAACCAGCAAACTTTACGCCGCAGGTGAAAGTTTAAATACGGTGCGTATCTGGAAAGGCGATCATGAAAATTTAAATCTGGGTTTGATGGATGATTTATATGTCACCATTCCCCGCGGCCAGTATAAAAAACTGGATGCAGTGATGGAAGTGAATGAAAATATTGAAGCCCCCATTAACAAGGGCGATCAACTGGGCAGAGTGCGTGTGACACTGGATGGAAAAGAAATTCTTAGCCGGCCTCTGATTGCATTGAGTGCTATAGGCGAAGGCAGTATCTGGCAGAAAACGAAAGATTATGTTATTCAACTTTTTCTATAACAGGCGATAAATTTTTAGAGTTAAGTCTATGTCTATTGTTTACCTGAATGGCAGCACCATGCCTATTGAAGATGCCACCATCTCCGTGATGGATCGCGGCTTTCTATTTGGCGATGGCGTGTATGAAGTAATTCCTGCTTACGGCGGCAACCTGTTTCGTTTGCAGGAACATCTGCAAAGACTGCAAAATAGTCTGGATGGTATTCATTTAAAAAACCCGTTAAGTAATCAGCAATGGACTGATGCGCTGAATAATATTATTCAGCAAAACAGCGGTGAAGATCAGTCGGTTTATCTTCACGTATCGCGAGGCGGAGCGGCCAAACGAGATCATGTATTTCCAGATGAAATTCATCCCACTGTTTTTATTATGTCGAATGAATTAAAACAGGCCAGCCGAGAAACCCTGCAACAGGGTGTGGTCTGCATTACGCTGGATGATATTCGCTGGCATGCCTGCCATATTAAATCCACGGCACTACTGGCCAATACATTATTACGACAACAGGCTAAAGAAGAAGGGGCAGTGGAAGCAATATTAATCCGCGACGGGGTTGCAACTGAAGGCGCTGCCAGCAATATTTTTATCGTCAAAAAAGATGTGTTAATCACACCCCCCACCAGTCATTTATTATTACCGGGCATTACCCGTGATTTGATACTGGAGCTGGCCAGAGAAAATAAACTGGTCTGCGAAGAGCGGGACATCAGTGAAGAAGAACTGCGCGACGCCAGTGAAATCTGGATGACCAGCTCAACCAAAGAAATAGTGCCGGTAATCGAGCTGGATGGTAAACCCGTTGGAAATGGTCAATATGGCCCCATATGGGAGAGTATGATTGATATTTATCAGACCTACAAAAACAGGCTTCGGCAGGGTGAAGCATGAGTGATGATGAGAAAATAATTGAGATAGGCGAAACTGCGAATGAAGAAGAAACGCTGTTTGAGTTTCCCTGCGAATTTCCTGTTAAAGCTATGGGTAAAAGTGGCGAGCAACTTGAAGCTGCGGTAATGGATATTATTAATCGTCACGTGTCCGACCTGAGCGAAGGCGCGGTAAAAATGAATGAAAGCTCTGGCGGTAAATTTGTCAGTATCACCATTACCATTACGGCTCAGAGCAAAGCGCATCTGGATGGCATTTATTATGAGCTGACTGCCTGCGAACATGTTTTGTTTGCCATATAAAGTCAGTTGTTATTTCGAGCACGTGTTGCTCTTTTCTTTGTCATCCCTCGGCTGCGCTCGGGATGACAGATATTATTCGGGATGACAGGCTGTAGAATAAAACACCGCAGGATCAGTTGTCTGATTAGAAAACATTTAAAGCCAGACCCATGACAATAAACACTGTAATCATCCGCCACCTGCCAGAAACCGATTATCAATCGGTGTTTCATAAAATGCAGCAGTTTAACCAGCAGCGCGATGCATCCACACAGGATGAAATCTGGTTATTACAACACCCTCCGGTTTTCACTCTGGGGTTAAATGGTAAACAGGAACACGTACTGGATGCCGGCAATATTCCACTGCTGCAAACTGATCGTGGCGGCCAGGTAACTTACCACGGCCCGGGGCAACTTATCGCCTATATCCTGTTTGATGTGAGGCGCAATAAACGAGGCGTGCGTGAGCTGGTCACCTGTCTTGAACAGGCAGTGATTGATTTACTGGCCGAAGATAAAATTAATGCCATTGCCAGAAAAGATGCACCGGGCGTGTATGTGGATGGGCGTAAAGTAGCCGCGCTGGGTTTAAGAGTAAAGCAGGGCGGCTGTTATCATGGCCTGAGTTTAAATGTCGATATGGATCTTGCGCCATTTAAACGCATCAACCCCTGTGGTTATGAGGGCTTAGAAATAACCAGCATGAGACAATTAGGATTAAGCTGTAATATTGAGCAGATCGAACAGAGATTGTTAACTCATCTTTGCCGATATTTTGAAATACAACAGACTGTACAGATAGATGAATCAGAAAACACCAAAACGTAAAGTAGTAGCAGGAGAAAAATTACGCGGCGCTGAAAAAGTAGCGCGTATTCCTGTAAAAGTTGACAACACACAGCGGCGCCTGCGTAAACCAGAATGGATCCGCACCAAAGTCGCGGTTAGCCCACAGGTAAAAAAATTAAAAAAAATCCTGCGCGAACAGAAACTGTTTACCGTTTGTGAAGAAGCCGCCTGCCCGAATCTGGGAGAATGCTTTGGTCACGGCACTGCCACCTTTATGATAATGGGTGAAATCTGCACCCGACGTTGTCCGTTTTGTGATGTCGGCCACGGTCGTCCTTTAGCGCTGGATAAAGATGAACCCATTAATATGGCTAAAACTATTGAGGCGATGGGCTTAAAATATGTAGTCATTACATCCGTTGACCGAGATGACCTACGTGATGGTGGCGCAGATCATTTTGCAAAGTGCATTCAACTTACCCGTGAATTAAATCCCGATATAAAAGTAGAAGTGCTGGTGCCAGATTTTAGAGGCCGGGTAGATGTGGCGATGAAAATTTTAACCACCACGCCTCCCGATGTATTTAATCACAACCTTGAAACCGCACCGCGTTTATATAAACAGACTCGACCCGGCGCAGATTATATTGAATCACTTGAATTATTACGCGGCTATAAAAAAGCCTGCCCCGGTGTGGCAACTAAATCGGGCATTATGCTCGGCCTGGGTGAAGAAAAAGAAGAAGTGATTCAGGTATTAAAAGACATGCGTGAATATAATGTTGATATGCTCACTCTCGGTCAGTATCTGCAACCCAGTGAACATCATTTACCGGTTAAACGTTTTGTTACCCCGGCAGAGTTTGATGAGTTAAAACAGATTGCAATGGAGCTTGGGTTTTCTCAGGTCGCCAGTGGGCCGATGGTGCGATCTTCCTATCATGCAGATTTACAGGCTAAGGGTGAATTTTAACACCCATGCAGGAGCGAGTTTTTAGCTCGTGATTTTTCGCAGACAGATTTGCATAATTAAAGTGTTTGTCTGAAACGCATAATGCTTGCGATTACAAACACGATTACAAAACCCAGCAAAGCAGAAAAGGCAGGAATTAAATCGACAAACAATGTCTTTTTAATTAGCAGGCCACGAATAATTTCTACAAAATAAGTGAATGGAATAATATAACTCACAGGTCTAACTGTATCAGGTATGGCTTCAACTGGAAAAATAAAACCAGAAAGCAGGATGGATGGAACTATAATAAATATAGCAATAAACATGGCCTGTTGTTGAGTCTTTGCGATTAGAGAAATAAGCAACCCCAGAGAAATCATTGCAGCAACATAGACCAGTGATAGAAGAAACAGAAGAGAATGAGATGAGGGCTGTGGTAAGTCAAATAACACCCAGCCTGCACCAAGAATAAAATAAAAATCGAGCAGGGCAATAATAATATAAGGTATTAGTTTTCCTGTAATAAAAACTGTTTTACTCATGGGCGTCACCAGTAGCTGCTCCAGTGTTCTTTTCTCCCGTTCGCGCACCACAGAAATACCAGTAAGTATTAATGCAATTTGCATAATAAGAACACCAATAACGCCAGGCAGAAAAAACCAGGTTTCTTTTTCGTCCGGGTTAAATAATATTTCTGTATCCAGAATAAAAGGATCCTGAGCAATCACTACATTTTCTGCTTCGGCATCTGAAAAATACATACCGTTGGTGACATCACCGGATGATGCGCTATCAGAGTGATACTTCATTGCAGTGGTAAGAGATGGCATGGTTCCATCCACATAAAATGTAATATGTGGTTGGCGGTTTTCTGTTAATAAATCAGAAAAGTTGTCATTTATATACAGCCCGGCTTTGGCGTGGCCAGATCGTATTTCTTCGATTATCTGCTGTTTGTTTTTAACTTTATATAATTCAAAATAGCCGTCGCTCCATAAACCTGTTTTTATTAAGTTAGTAAAAAAAGATCGATCGCCATCGTAATATGCCATTCTGACATTTTGTGGTTCAAGCTTCAGCGCAATACCAAAAAGGATTAATAAAACCAGAGGCATAACAATAATAAGCCCAACCAGGCGAGGGTCACGGCGCAACTGTAATAATTCTTTTTTTATAATGGCTGTAATCATGGCTTTATTATCTGTTCCTGAGTCAGTACGATAAACACATCTTCAAGATTTGGTTCAGTTATTTTGATGCTGCATGAATCGTTTATCACAGAATTAATTTTATCTTCCAGGCTGTGTTTTTCGACGGCGAGTGTTGTGACGATACGCAGCTCATTACCAAATTGATTTACCAGTATTATTCCTTTCATATTTAACAGGGCGTCCCGCAGCTCTGGAATATAAGAAATATTCATGGTGTAAACCCGAGCATCACCCAGTGCCTGTTTAATAGTATCAGGTGAACCCTCGGCAACTATTTTTCCCGCTGATATAAATGCCAGTTGATGACAACGTTGTGCCTCCTCCATATAGTGAGTTGTTACAAATAATGTTTTACCTTCGGCGCTTAGTCGGTAAAAATCATCCCACAGTATTTTACGAGTGACAGGATCAATACCCGCAGTAGGCTCGTCCAGAAAAAGTACGTCAGGGTCATGTGCAAGTGCACAGACCAGAGCTAAACGTCGCTGATAGCCACCTGAAAGTGAGCCAGAAAGCTGATGTTTAAATGGGGTAAGATCATAATGATCCAGCAGCGAAGACAGTCGCTTCTCGTCGGTCATATTATACATGCGAGCATAGAATTTTATATTTTCCCAGACGCTTAGCTCTTCATACTGACCAAAATGTTGCGCTACATAACCAAAGCGAGACCTGGCTTTATTTACACTCATGCCATCAATTTTGATATCGCCCTGATCGCTTTTAACAATACCGCACAGCATGCGAATAACTGTAGTCTTGCCAGCAGCATTAGGGCCCAGCAAACCAAATATTTTTCCACTGCCTACATTTAAACTAATATCATCAACAGCGGCGCGACCATTAAATTGTTTAGTTAAATGGGTGGTCTGTATCATTAATTATTTCCAGTATCAGTAGCAAGGAGTTTTGCGTTCTGTAAATTAAAATTAATCTGTAGCAGTGAATCAGATAATTTCTGCCGTCACGATTTAAAACGAAACCTTGGCAGACCAATATCATAATAAATAGCCAGCAAGCGCGAAATAAATATACTCAGCCCGGCAATACTGGCCGCCAGTGTTATATCCTGATTAAAATGTAACAGACCGATAAAAATTAAAGAACCACCCCAGGATACAGTTGCATAGAGTGGGCTAAGAAAAACAATGGGCGGCTCATTGCACAATACATCACGAAAAACGCCTCCCATAGTGCCTGTCATGACACCCATAAAACTGGCAATCAGTGGCGGCGCTCCCACCATAAGCGAAACCAGTGTTCCGGCAATGCCGAATGTAGCCAGCCCGGCGGCATCTGCAATCAGAAAAAATTTAGCGGGAAAAGCAATCAGCCTGGCAGTAATAAAAATAATAAAAGCACTGCTTATGGATGCAATAAAAAATACCTGATCATGTATCCAGAATACATCACGATCAAGCAGCATATCACGGAGCGCGCCACCCCCCAGGCCAGTAACAATGGCAATAATAATCACACCGAATAGATCAAATTGTTTGGAGCCTGCGATAAGAACGCCTGAAGCGGATGAAACAATTACCGCAATCAGGGTTATCCAGTATAAGTTATCTAAAAGAGCGGGCGTGGGTTCTAATATCATCTGTAAGTTACTTCTGCTGTATGAGTCAGGCTGGCATGGCCATAAGAGTACAATTAATTTAATTATACAGTGAGCCACTGATTGAAATAATAATTATATTTTAAAACCTGTATAATATTCGCCCGTTATATATCAACTAAACGAGACTGTTATGCCTTTGATTCGCCCTTTTGCTGGACTCCGCCCTGTTGCCGGCCGCGTGGAAGATGTGGTCGCACCGCCCTATGATGTTTTAAACAGTGCCGAGGCACGTGAGCGTGCGGCAGGCAAGCCGTTGAGTTTTTTGCATATATCCAAGGCTGAGATTGATCTGGCAGAAGATATCGACCCTTATGATCCTGCAGTTTATGCCCGAGCGGCAGAAAATTTACAGAAGCTGGTAAATGACGGCGTGCTGATTCGAGAAGATCAGCCCAGATATTATGTCTATCGTTTAACCATGGGTGATCACACTCAAACCGGGCTGGTAGCCGCGGCATCGGTTAAGCATTACGACACTAATCGCATCCGCAAACATGAGTTTACTCGCCCGGCAAAAGAAAATGATCGGGTGCGCCAGATAGAAGCATTGAATGCACAAACCGGCCCGGTTCTGCTGGCTTATAAATCCGACGATAAAATTGATGGCCTGTTAAATAAAGTAGCCGAAGGCACGCCACTTTATAATGTGACTGCAGATGATGGTATTGGTCATGAATTCTGGGTGGTAGAAGATCAGGCTATTACCGATAAACTATCTGCAGGTTTTGATGCTATGGATGCAATTTATATTGCCGATGGTCATCACCGCTCTGCTTCTGCTTCGCGGGTGGCAAAATCGATTGGTGGTTCTGATGATCAAATGAGTCATTATTTTCTTTCGGTTATTTTTCCTCACAAACAAATGAAAATATTTGATTACAATCGGGTGGTGACAGATTTAAATGGGCTGTCTAAAGATGAGTTTATAAATAAAGTAAAAGAAAATTTCAGTTGTGAAAAAGAATTCGCTCCGGTTAAACCTGCAAAGCCAAATGAATTTGGCATGTATATCGATGGTGAATGGTATCGCTTAAATATTAATCCTGATCTGGTTTCTGATGATCCGGTTGAAAGACTGGATGTGAGTTTGCTGGCGAATAATCTGCTTGCACCGGTATTAAATATTACCGACCCGCGTACTGATCCAAGAATTGATTTTGTGGGTGGCATCCGTGGCCTTGAAGGCCTGGAAAAAAGAGTAGACAGTGGTGAAATGGTGGCGGCGTTTTCTATGTATGCGACCAGTATGGAAGATTTGATGTTGGTTGCGGATGCTAATGAGGTTATGCCGCCTAAGTCTACGTGGTTTGAACCTAAGTTGGCGGATGGGCTGGTTTCTCATGTTCTGGATTAGGTTTTTATTAATTTATAATCTGGAATAGTTTTGTTTTTTTAATTTGGTGGTTTCGCCTGATGGCGACTCACTTTTCTGTCAGCAGCAAAGCTTCCACTCCTGCTCACGCCCCTTACCTACATCCATGTAGGCAACAGAAAAGTAAGCAAAAGAATGCCGCCCCGAATCACAAGCCCTCATAAACAGCGATGAGGGTTTCATCATCACTCCCGATTTATGTGGCTGCTCGGCAATTGCTCCTGCATTGCTCTACTACCGTACGTCCTGTACATATGCGGAGCTCACGAATTATAAACAACATAATTCGCTCAGACAGTCCTCGCAGAATGCCTCACATAAATTACTTGCTCCTCAGCTTGCTCAATGGGGAGGTAATTCAAAAGCGTGAAAGATAAAAAAAAATCAAAAGCTGTTGTTTCTGTGCAGGTTGTTAGAGCCCAGAATAAAAACGGTTACTGCCACAAATAAAAAACATTACTACCCAGAAAGAATCATTGTTGCCCAGAAAAAACTATTCCGTTCAGAAAAAATACTGTTATCCCGAGCGAAGCCGAGGGATCTTGTATCGTAAAAGAGCAGCACATAGAGGGCATCAGATCCCTCGACTTCGCTCGGGATGACAGCTTATGATTTTATTTGCCTTAAATAAGCATCAAATCCTGGAATAAACTGAGCCAGAGAGAAATATATAGATTATTGTATTCCCCTCCTATTGTTCATGATTTCCCTATAAATCAAAAATGCATTACTATAAGTAAGGTTGAGTTACAGGGGGCTAATATGATAGAAAGGCTTCCTATTATTTAATGACTGCGCGCTGTATTTTTTACAAAATACAGCATACTGTATATGCAACTGTTGTGAGCCAATAAATATAAGAAGAACAAATTTCATAAAATGGATTTTCCTACAACAATATTAATTTTAAGCATACCAATTGCCGTAATAGCAGGCATTCTACTCATTTCAGTTCAATGGCAAATAGGTAAAACATATGGTATTGATTTCAAAAAACTGAATAACTCTCAAAAAACAATGGTAAAAGCTGGGGGTATATTATTATCAACTGCTGTGCTTTTATTTTTCATCGGCTTTATTGCCTTACTCAGCTTATAATAATGCCACAAAAGCCACGTAACTTTTCGGTCTGGTGAGCTCAGCGTTATATGCAAAAAAGAAAAGCATGAAAGATTACTGGAATAACAAGTAATTGGGTCAGCAAGTAATGGGGGGTTCCCAGGTTATTAAAAAATAAAGGGTTAATGATAATTAATATCAAGATTTGCTCCGATCTATTTGGTTAAAATAACTCCCTTTAATTTTATCAGTCCAAAAATATTGTTACTCATAGTCTGTAGATATATAGTATTCAAGAAAATATTATAATTAGCCATGAATTTAGTCGAATCATTCGGGGTAAGACTCCAGCTATTACGTAAAGAACAAAATATATCACAAGAAAAACTTGCGGAATTATCAGGTCTTCATCGCACATATATAAGCTCATTGGAAAGAGGTGCTAGAAACCCAACTATAATTACGCTTCATTCTATTGCTAAAGCTTTGAATATCGAGATTTCTAACCTGGTATCAGGGATTAGCGATGAGTAATATTTTTTCAACGCGAGATCAATTAAAAACTATTTCAAAAATATTAACTGGTTATTTAAAGCTTCCATTTTCAGGCGATAGCATTCCAGGTGCGTTAATGGAAAGTGTCGTGAGCGAAGTTCGTGGTGGAGAGGTTTTAAATACTTATGATTTTGTAGATATTTTAAATAAAAAGAAAAAAGTAGGGTGGCAGATAAAATCAACAAAAGCATCTACGCCAGTAACCTGGAAGCGCGCTAAAATTCCTAACTCAGTACAGCTAATTGCAACTTCAAAAAAAGATACAGATGGATTACAAAAATTAGGCGATGCAATTATCAAATTTTGTAATGATCATGCATTGGAAAGCATGAATGAATATGGATTGGAAGAAATTGGATATTCTCGCCTCATTGTTCACAGTGACGGAAAATTAACATATTTCGAAAAAATTCTCTGTACAAAAAAATCTCCTAAAATTTTTAATGAATCTGATTTTGAGTGGAAATGGTCAATTCCTAAAAAAACAAAGAAAAAAGAGCAACTCTCTGCGCTACATGGAACGCATAAACCTAGTAATAAAAAATGGTTTGCATGGCATGGATTAGGTGAGAATCAATTACATTTTAGTGGCGAAAAAGCCTGGTGGCCTACTGACAACACAAATATAGTAAATTTTAAGTTTCCAAATAACAGGCTGACTCAAGCTCAGTTAATGAAACTATTAAATGAAATTTCAGCAATCGGTTAAAAATGCTTCCCCCATGATTTTAGCTAGTAGAGGGGGGACTGAGTTGCCTAGTTGGCCAGCTTGTTGTGTGTAACTCCCCTTAAATATAAAGCAGTCTTTGTAGCCGTGTAACCTGGCTGCTTCTCTTATTGTTATGAGCCTGTAATCTCTAGGATGTCCCCATCTTCCAGAACCAGCATGAAAAACCCATCTTGTTATAGTAGGCATTATCATATCTTCTGTAAGCCGACCATACGCACCACTATATCCACCTTTAGGGCGTAAGTGATCTGGCAGATTCTTAATACCTTGCCCGGGCTGTAATGAAGTTATCCTCTCGTACTGGATGGGATTCATTTTTTTTGCTATGTGATTAAATGTAGATTTGCAACCATTACGCATATATCTTTGATAATCATTTTGCGGATCAGTTATGTAAGTATCTGGGCTAGTGCCTTCCCCGTGCTCTAACGGGCGCAAGTCACTTATAGCATCCCATACTGTAATGTGTGACTTTGAATTACTAAATAAATCATGGCTTTCAATTTTTGAATGTGTCGCGACAGGTTCTTTAGGTAGAGCTCCATCACGTCGTGCCATAAAAAATGCCCTGCGTCTTCTTTGTGGCACACCAAAATCTGCGGCATTATGTACACCATGAATTACTTTATAACCTGCATTAGTCAAACGCTCTACAATTTCATCTGTATAGTGCTTACCGAAACCATTTCTCATTTCAGCGACATTCTCCATTAAAATCCATTTTGGTAGCATTGCTTCGCAATGCTCCAAAAATGTTTTAACTAAGGTGTTATTTTCGCTATCTAGTTGACGCTGAGCGCGTGGAACATTTTTAGAAAATCCCTGGCAGGGAGGCCCTCCTGCCAAAAGATCTAATTCTCCTACTTTCAAATTGAGCGACTCTAAAAGCTCAAGAGATTTTGTTTTTGAAACATCGCTACATATTGAGAGGCTATCAGGAAAATTTTCTGTAAAAGTTTGAATGTAATGTGGTTCTATATCAATTCCTGCTAAAATTTCAAAGCCTGCATCTCGCAATCCAGCAGATAAACCACCGCAGCCACAAAATAAATCTATAGCCTTCAATGTAAAACCTCCGCGAGCTAGGGAACCTCTGATCAAGTCATGATTGTGATCTTACTGCTCAAACCTTTCAGTTACTGCGTTGAAAATCTTGCTAATAGCTCACTATTAGCTGCAATCTTCGCCTTGTATCTAAAATGTTTGAACAGCAATCTCATCAAGCAGACGTAATCAGAGGTTCCCTAGTGTTGTAAATACAAATAATTGTTACTCATAGTATTCAATATCGAGAATACTGTCAAGAGCATGCTCTAACAAGTAGTTCTAGCTGGCAATTCAAAGGGATACTTGATTTTGCTATTCGCAAAAACGTGTCGCTTTGAATTGCCGTTGAGCAATACGTTGTTTCTTCTTTTGTGCGAGCAAAAGAAATAAACTCGTCATAAAGGCGAAACCACCAGATTAAAACAATCAGCTAACAATAGGCGAATCAATATACCTAGCAATCAACCCCCGCTCTGCCATAGATTCCGGTAAAGCCAGCCGAACCTGATAACCCCCACCTTTAGCCTCATCCATAGTCACCCCTTTTAAATCTTCCATATGCTCCAGCACAATATCCACATTACCCGCGGGTTGAACAAGTTCCAGCTTATCCCCCACAGCAAATTTATTTTTCACATCCACTTCTGCCATGCCTGTGGTTTTATCATAAGCAACCACTTCACCAACAAACTGCTGTTGCCGGCTAACAGAATTACCCTGCATATAATTTTGATATTCATGGGTATGATGGCGTTGATAAAAACCATCGGTGTAACCGCGATTGGCCAGGTTTTCTAATGTGCCTAAAAGTTCAGGATTAAATTCTTTGCCCTGCAATGCATCGTTAATGGCTTCTTTATAACTTTGCGCCGTGCGTGAAACATAATAATGTGATTTGGTGCGGCCTTCAATTTTTAAACTGTCAACGCCAATTTCAACCAGTTTTTTTACATGCTCTACTGCGCGTAAATCTTTTGAATTCATAATGTAGGTGCCGTGTTCATCTTCTTCAACAGGCATGAGTTCGTCCGGGCGACCGGCTTCTTCAACAAACATTACCTGGTCTGCTTTGGGGTGGCGAATGTCACCCATATCAGATAGTTTAACGACCTGTTCGGGTGACTGTTTATTTTTCTGTTCAGCCGGTTTATAAACACCTTCTGCATTTTCTGTGGTTTCTGTAGTTTTATAATCCCAGCGACAGGCATTGGTGCAGGTGCCCTGATTCGGATCGCGATGATTAAAGTAACCGGATAATAAACAGCGCCCTGAATAGGCGACGCACAATGCACCGTGCACAAAAACTTCCAGTTCCATATCCGGGCATTGTTGTTTTATTTCTGCAATTTCATCCAGCGAAAGTTCGCGAGATAAAATAATGCGTTCAACGCCCACCGACTGCCAGAATTTTACCGTGGCGTAATTAACCGTGTTGGCCTGCACCGATAAATGTACGGGCATGTCTGGCCAGGTTTCGCGCACCATCATAATCAGGCCCGGGTCTGCCATGATTAAAGCATCCGGACCCATTTCGACTACTGGTTTCATATCGGCAATAAAAGTTTTAATTTTACTGTTATGGGGCATCAGGTTGGATGTGAGGTAAAACTTTTTCCCCAGTTGATGAGCTTCGTTAATGCCGATGGCGAGGTTCTCTTCAAGAAAATCATTATTGCGAACGCGAAGACTGTATCTGGGCTGGCCGGCGTAAACCGCATCGGCACCATAGGCGAAGGCATAGCGCATATTTTTTATGGTGCCGGCAGGGGAGAGTAGTTCTACTTTTTTCATGGGAATATTACTGATTGAATAAAATATATTTTAACCTATTTGGCACTGGGTTAAACTTAAATAATGATTGAGTTATTAAATAATATCTGGGCTGTGTATTTAGACACGGCTTTCTGGTTGTTGTTTGGGCTGTTGGCCGCTGGTCTGGTTAAAACCTATATCCCCCATGACATGATGACACGCTGGCTGGGTGGTAGTGGTTTTTCTGCTGTGGGTCGTGCGGCTTTGTTTGGCGCGCCCCTGCCTTTATGCTCCTGTGGTGTATTGCCTGCGGCCATGGGAATACATAGAAGTGGTGCATCAAAAGAGGCGACGGTTTCATTTCTTATTTCCACTCCCGAAACCAGTATTGATTCGGTGGCAGTAACCTATGCGCTAATGGGGCCGGTGATGGCTGTTTACAGACCGATTGCGGCCTTAACCAGTGCCATACTGACCGGCATTATGGTGTCGTTTATTGGTGATGACGAGACGAAAGAGCCGCCGCTGGTGGTTGAAAAGTGCAGTGACGAATCCTCCTGTTGTAGCAGTAAAACGAGTTGTGATGCTGAAGAGGATAAATCTGAATCTTCATGTTGCAGCGGCGAGCAACCGGTGCAGACAAATCGAATGCTTCAGGCCATGCGTTACGCCGGTGCCGAGTTACTGGATGATATTTCAAAATGGTTGCTTATTGGCATAGTGGCCGCAGGCATTATGATTACCGTGATACCTCCCGGATGGATGGAGCAATGGGGCAGCGGTTTGCCCGCCATGTTAGTGATGCTGGCCGTGGGTGTGCCTATGTATATCTGTGCCGTCGCCTCTACACCTGTTGCCGCAGGACTGATTCTGGCGGGCATCTCTCCAGGAACGGTGCTGGTGTTTTTGTTGGTTGGCCCCGCCACTAATATTGCCGGTATTATTCTGATTAAAAGGGAGCTGGGCACTAAAGTGACGGCTCTGTATTTATTCGGTTTATCTGTAGTTAGCGTATCTATGGGACTGTTGCTGGACTGGCTGGTGCTGGAAAATGGTTTCAGGGTAAATGTGGATATGTCTGCAGCGGAGCATATCATGCCTGAGATACTGGCCTGGATCAGTGCTGTGTTATTACTACTGCTGGCTATACCTAAAATAAGAAAGCCGTTATTTGGTATTTAATTATTTATTAAAACCACGTCATTAGGGTGTGGGAAATGTTTCAGGCTATTGCCTTAAGAAGCCCCTGTTATCCTTGAATGTGTGTGTCGGGAATGACGAAGTATTTGCGTGGTTTTATGCAGCCTTACAGGGTGAAGCTAAAACCACGTTCTTCGAACGTGATATTTACCTTACCTTAAAAAAACGTTAGTTTTTAATGCTTTACAAATAATGGATAGCAGACTATATATATAATCATATATAAATTAATGGTTTATTATGTCTTATTCAAAAATATCAGTTCTTATGTTTTTCTCAGCCTGTTTAATATCAAACTCGGTTTATGCGGAGGGCGTTTTTCTTACTCAGAAACGCGGGGCTCATGGGCTATCAAAAGCAGATGTGCGAAAAATTAATATCGAGTTTCTGCAGAAATTTGGAGGCAAACAATCTGCAGGTTCTTTAAAGGGAGCTAACCCCTGGCAGGCTAAAAAAGAGCGCAAGCAAAAGCAGAAACAGAATACAACTAGCTGGGGTGAGTGCCGGGATTATTCTCTACAGCAACGCAATCTCTGTTATAAAGAAGGTCGTCAGGCTTATTACTGTGAACGTTTTTATGAAGCTCGATCAGATAAATGTAATCGGGATTACTAGTAAAGATAAATTTTTTTCAGACGGGTTATTGAAATAATTGATAGCTTAAATATAAGCCCGCAATATAACTGGGAAGCACAAAAGATATAGCAAACAGCTTACTGTATTTATGCATATCTTTATTTTCCTGCTCTGTTAAATCCTCATAATCTGCTTTCTTCATATGATGCAGTGCGTATTGATCCCAGCTGACTGAATAAATTAATAAAGGAATAACCAGCCAGCTTAAAGTGTTTGCCAGTTCGCTATACCAGTAAGCAACAATAAAACTGACGCTGATTGCGCCGGAAATAAATTCAGCTGCAATATAGGGAATAGCGTGATGGTCAATGAAATCTTTAATAATAGAGATTAATACAATCACTGCTAGAAAAACTAAATACGCAATCGCCCACCAAGGCATACTATAAACTCTCTGTTATTTTTAAGTAGTATAGTCAACAATACTATAATTTTGTGAATGGTTAATTATTTTTACAACGCCTGCTTGACTAAATAATGGGACAGTTCCAGAGCATTATTCTGTTCGTCAGTGAGGTCTACATCTTCTTCCTGGTGAAGTTTTTTAGATTCCTGATCTTTATGCAATAAGGTTTCCAGCACGGCAGATAGTGCATGAATACGTTCCTGTGCAATCACCAGTTCCAGCATTCGGCAATAGGGTTTAAGCATGTCGATATACTCAATACTATTTGCCAGAGGCAGCTGAGTTATTTCATCAGCTTCTGATATATAGCTTAGAGTCTGCCCCTCGCATATCTCAGGTCGTCGCTGATTAATAAAATATAAATTATTCTGAGTTTCTTTCAAACTGATATACAGTTTTTGCAGAATGGATTCAATTTCCTTGCGTTCTGCGTAACCTGTGCGCTGCATAAACTGTTCGCGGTTAGCCGTAATAGTTAAAAAATGAATTGCCAGAGTATCGGTGCGATTAATCAGTGATTTAACCGTGTATTCATTTTCATGACCAAGATGCAGAGTGGTATTGAATCCCGCTTGCTGGAGTTTTATCAGCAGGGAATTATTAACTGTTTTGATGTCAACAAGTAAGGTGTTAATCGATGAAATTGACTGACTCATTTATTGATTTCCAAACCGCTGTGATAGTTAGTATTAAACTGAGTAACAGGTTTATGATGATTTTTATAGCCCTGTATGCTCATATCCATTTAAAAAATCCTTTTGTCACAATCATTGCCCGTTTGATTGTAAATAGCACAATCTATCTGAGTATCCGCTCAGAACTTTGGGTTAATTTTTATAATGAGTCGCTATCGAAAGTGCAGCACTTGGTTTAATACTATATATGGTGGTTTTTATAAGGTCAAGTACCATTGGCTGTGTGTTTCTTTGTGGAAAGCATGAGGAAAAGCTGTGGATAAGTCTGTTGAAAAGGGGCTGGGTCAGGCTTTTAGTACAAATAGTACACTGCCCAGCCAGCACCAGTAAATTGTCCGACGTGAATTAAATTCTGTAAAAATTTTAATGATTTTAGAACCCTTTTATTTTCGGCAGAATAAGTATCTATATTGTGTTTAATAATGCCATTGAGCACATGCATGTTTGTAAAAATATAACTAATTGCTAATACAGTTAAAACCAGTGCGGCCTGCTGGTTTTTTATTAACGCAGCAATGATGCCAGCGATTAAACACAGTGCAATATTCAGTCGATAAAAACGTCGGTGTAAAAAAACTTTTTGCTCATCATTTAACTGAGTGGCAATCAGTGGGCGGTGTAATACGGTGAGCAATAAAAAACTGCCCATAGTGGCACCGGTAAAGGCGGTGGCGATCAGGGTGAGAAGTGCGTGGAGATACATAAGGTGAGTATATCATCTGAAAATATTTGCTGTTAGTTGGACGTGGAAGTTCAAAAGCTTTTACCGCAAATGAACGCGAATATACGCAAATAAAAGTAAAAATCTGACGTAGTGTGTGCCGTAGGTGCATACACCAAACATTCGCGTTTTATTGCGTTCATTTGCGGTAAAAGCTTTTGACTTTGATATCGGCTTCAAAACAAAATCCGCGGCTTAAAATATTAAGTGTCCAGAAATTTAAGCTTGCTTGGCAATAATTTAAAATCAACCAGCGAACTTGAAAGCGCTTTTAAAAACGTAGCCTCACCCTCGTGCATCATTCGGTAATACTGAATTTTCATGGTTAAGGCACTGCCAAACACCATAGACACTAAAGCCAGTACAGACCCCAGAGATAAAGTCGATACTCCGGTAATGCCCTGACCAATAGTACAACCCATTGACAGCACACCGCCTATGCCCATAAAAATAGCGCCAACAATATGGTTAAGCGTATCTTTTATAGAAGAGAACCATTCGATACGAAAGTTGCGTGAGACAACCGCGTAGAAAAATGAACCGGCAATCACCCCGGCCAGAGCCATTATGCCAAAACTGATTAATAAGGTATTTGTGGGGTTCATTGCATAGAAAAATGTTTCACCCATAGGGTTTATAAATGTGAGTGACTGACTGGCAACGCCGGCAGGAATTTCATCCATAAACTCGACGGTTTCTTTCCACTCTGCACCCAGTTCACCCGCAGTAAATAACCAGCCGGCAAAAACAGCCAGACCCACTACCGTGCCAGAGAAGATGTGCTCATGCTGTGAACGAAAATCAGCAGATTTAAAAATAAATACTGCCAGCGCGGTAGCAATCACTCCAGCTATCAGGTTGCGTATTGTCAGTGCGTTATCTGAATTAAACAGGCCTGCGGCAATATTGCCCAAATCCTGACCATTCATATTGTAGCTAGCCAGATCAATCGTGGTTGCACTTACCCAGGGGTGAAAAATAATCTCATAAAAAGAAGTTTTGGTCATAAAGTAGGCGAACATGCCGGCGATAATTAAAACCACTATAGATTTGATATTGCCGCCGCCAATGCGTACCAGGGTTTTATTCCCGCAGCCGCTGGCCAGTGTCATACCGATGCCAAAGATCAGGCCGCCAACGATATAACGCAACCAGGCAAAGCCGGCTGAACGATAGGGTGGCAGGGTAGAATCAACGGTGGCATAGGCACTGGCTTCCAGTGCGGTGACACCAATCAGAGCCACCAGTATGGCCAGAGTCCAGGATCTGAGGCGATTAGTATCGCCCATATTTACCCAGTCGGAAACTGCGCCCATAGTGCAGAAATTGGTTTTATTGACAATTGCACTCATGACGAACGTAATCGCGAAGGCAATAGCCAGTATATAAGTTGTGATGTCTAGTTCCATCATCTATTCCTCTAAAAAATAGTGTTTGCAATAAACCAGAGTGTAGTAACCCTTTCTGGATTTTATTTCCTTATTTGAACCACGATGATGAATATCCTGAAGAAAAGCTTTTGAGTGTTCGGTCTGATGCCGACTAGAATTTGTAGGCGAATGATACCTGTCACCACAATAAAATCAACAGGATTTATGCTAATAACAGGCTTATTTCTGCATAGGTTCCAGTGAATTTACTTTGTTGCTGGCTTTAGTCTGTTGAGATTTATGCCAGTCGCAGATCAACTGATACAGGTCTCCTGCCTGCCAGGGCGCAGCCTGGCTGCCATACAGCGAAGCTTCGAGATCGTTAAATCTGGATTTAAGCGGTTCATTTAACAATGCAGCCAGTTGCCCCAGACTAGCGGGCTTAAGTTCTGGAAATGCAGCTTTGCCCCATTCCAGCAGAGCATCTTTGCATATCTCTGGCTGGCCAGACTGACAGGCCTGTCGTAGCTTCTGCTGAGCCTTTGATGCTGACATCACCGCTTCAGTCTGGCGTTGATTAACCGGCTGACTTTGATTGTTCTGCCTGCGCCACCACCATATAACCAGAGTAATAAACCAGCCACCGGCTAAAAACAAACTGAGCGGAAACCATATTCCTGATTTACTGCTTTGTACAAAAGTGATGGCCTGATTTTTTTCCGGCAGAGTATCAACAGCATTCGGGGTGATCGGAGTAACCATCCCAGGCTCACCCGACAAAACCTTAATGGTTTTAGCCGCAATGCGAGCGGTTTCCTGTTTGCCAGTCTGGGTATTCCACCAGTTAATTTTTATCGCAGGCAAAGTGTAGCTACCCGGGCGGGAAGGAATATAGGCAATTTTTTCCTGGCGGATGCCGATAATACCCGATTCTTTTTTATCGTCATGTAATGTGGGTTTGTCCGGATACTGTTTAATGCCGTCTATTTGCGAAACCTTAAATTCGGGTAACTGAGCTGAAGTCAGGCCATCCGCCATAATAGTTAGTGTGCGAGTAATCGGTTCACCGGCTTTATAAGTAGCCACATCTTCTGGCCATTCTTCTGAAAGCTGTATTTCTCTCGATGGTAACCAGTGCTTGCCGGTATAAGATGAAGCAGTATTTAATACCTGTATTTCTTTGCCACTGGAGCGAACACGTTTAATTTGCCCTGAACGTTGAAAAGGGTCAAATATAGTACTGGATCTTCCAGATAGCCGAGCTTCAGCAATTAAAGGAGGGATTTTTAATATGCCACTTTTCTGTGGGAATATGGCAAAGCGATGTTCGAAAATAAGGTACTGTCGTTTGCCGATTCTGCGTTGAAACTGCTTAACTTCGCCCAGCTTTTCAACAATGGCATCCACACCTTCTGTTTTAAATTCAGAAAATCTGGGCAGGGCCGAAAGATTAAGCGCGCTAAGAAAACGCAAAGTCACAATAACCTGACTTTGCACTCGAGGTTTTTCAGGCTGTATTTCCAGCTCCATAAAAATATCGGCACCATTGCCTGCTTTTTTCTGGCTGGCTGCTTTTACACTTAGCCGAATAGACGAGCTGCTATCATCGCCAAATTTAATAGCAGGAATTGTTAATATGCCAACGCGTCTTGCCATGACTACCAGAGTCCATTTTATTTTTTTTGTGTATTGACCATTAATAATGCTGATATTGCTGCCCTGGCTCTGACTGATGATTTCAAAATCATTTTCCAGCGGCGAAAAATCCGGGTCATCATCAGGGGAATCATCGGCTTCAAAAAATAGATTAAATGTTTCATCCAGGCTTACAGGGTTGCGGTCCACCTGAGCGGTGATAGTCGCTGCCCATGAATAGCTAATGGGAAAGATTAAAAATAATATTGTGAGAATAATTTTTTTCATAATCTGTACTGTAATTAATAATTAGTCTGTATTCCTGATATTCCAGACGAAGTGATAAAACCCACTATTGTCAGGAGTAAAAAAATCTGTCATCCCGAGCGCAGCCGAGGGATCTTGTATCGTAAAAGAGCAGCACAGAGCAGGGCGTCAGATCCATCGGCTGCGCTCAGAATGACAGGGTATGGTTTTAAAAGTTTCTCTTACCATGTCTGTGATTCTTTGTTTCTCTGCTTCTGCTGTTTATATAAATATTTAAATTTATTTCTCAACAGGCCGCCAGGGTCATCCGGCACTCGACGCAGCCACTGTTCGGTTGCCTGTTTTGATAATTCATCTTCTTTATCAGCCTGAGATGCAGGCTGTTCTTTTTTTTGTTGCTCATCAGTATCAGAGTTCTCTTTTTTATCTTTCTGCTTCTGTTCACTCTGTTGGTCTTCCGGTTTCTGATCAGATTTACTTTCTTCGTTTTTATTTTGTTGTGAGTCATCTGATTCCTGTTTATCATCTGGCTGTTTGTCACCCTGTTTATTGCCAGATTTATTTTGCTCTGATGATTCTTTATCTTTATTCTTTTTATCACTATCCTGTTTATCATTTCCCTGCTGGTTTTTATTCTCCTGCTTTTTCTGTTTTTCAAGCTGTTCTTTATTATATAAAGCATCTTTATGATCAGGCCGGGTTTTTAAAGTTTCATTATAGGCCTCAATGGCTTCATCAATGCGTCCCATTTTAGCCAGTGTATTACCTCGGTTATAATTTGCTTCGCTATTATCAATTTGCTCCAGCTGTTGCAGAGCCTGTTCATATTCTTCTGCTTTAAAATGCGCGCTGGCTTTCCACTCAGGGTCTTTAAACAGGCTGGCAGCATCACTGTTTTTCTTCTGTTCAAATTTTTCAGCAGCCCGTTGATTGTCATTTAGCCACAACTCATCCCAGCTTAAGGCGCTGGCGGGTTGAGGCATGGGTAAAATAAAAAAGATCAGTAAAGACAGATAACCCTTCCTAAATGCAAATGCAGCAAATGGAATAACTAACAGCAATAACCAGGGACCTTCTTCTCGCCACACATCTGATTTCATTTTGGTTTCTATACTGTCTGTTTTAAGTCGATTAACATCCAGCAAACTCAGCAGGTATTTTATATCGGCATCATCGGCGGTTAATGAGCTAAAGCGTCCGCCAGACTGGATGGAAATATTGCGTAAATATGAGCGATTTAATTTTGGGATAACAATCGCGCCTTTATCATCTTTTAAAAAACCACCATTAGCCAGGGTAACAGGGCCACCATCGGCAGTGCCTATGCCAAGAATAGAAATACGATGCCCCGCCGAATATTGCTTTTCAAAAGCGGCTCGGGATTTATTATCGACACCATCGCTAATTAATAAAATATCCCCATTGGCTATGCCTGAGTTTTTTAATAATTCGGCGGCTTTGTTCAGTGCCAGATCAACCCGGCTACCCTGCGCTGGCATAATGCCGGTGTCCAGACTGGGTATCATTGCATTAATAGTGTCGGTGTCATCAGTGAGAGGGCTGATGGTAAAAGCTTCGGCTGCGTAACCGATAAGAGCCGTTTGCCCTTCAGTGCGTAGATTTAATATATCAGATATTTTGTGTCGTGCCCGGGTAAGTCGAGAAGGTTTAATATCTGCGGCATCCATTGAGCGAGATAAATCCAGCAGAATAACCAGCGCAGACTGCTGTTTAAAAACAGGTTGAGGCAGTTTTTTCCAGGCCGGGCCAGCCAATGCTAAAACAGTAATCAGACCCGCAGTAAAAAATAATATTATGGGCGCTCGACTGGTTTTACCTGGTTTGCCAATCAGTAAGTGAGGTAATAAGGCTGGATCAATTACAGATTGCCAGCTATGAGAAAACAATTTTTTACGCAATAGCATCCAGCTTAATAAAACCAGCGGAATAATTGCCAGTAACCATTCTGGGCGAATTAAATGAAATTGTTGTAACCAGTCTATCACTGCATTTATCGTCCTAAATTCATTGCTCGTAGCAGAGCAATAATAGCGGTGAGTATAAAAGCAAAACTTAAGGGCCAGTAAAATAATGCCATCACTGGGCGAAAGCTCTGGCTTTTCTGCTCGACGGGTTCAAGTTTGTCGATGAGTTGGTATATTTTATTTAACTCTGCTGTATTCTTTGCACGAAAATACTGACCACTGGTTTTATCGGCAATGGCTTTTAATGTTTTTTCATCAAGTACCGTGTTTCTAAGTTTTTGCGAACCAAAAATGCTTCGTCGAGTTACATAATCTGCACCTATGCCAATGGTGTAAATTTTTAGCCCCTGTTCCGCTGCCAGCTCTGCTGCTTTAATGGGTTTTATTTCGCCAGCTGTATTAGCGCCGTCGGTAAGTAAAATTAAAACTCGACTGCTTTTCTGTTTATCCTGCAGGCGTTTAATAGCCAGGCCAATAGCGTCACCAATGGAAGTGGCATCACCGGCCATGCCAATAAAAGATTCCAGTAATAAAGTTTCCACGGTTTTTAAATCAAAAGTTAAAGGCGTTTGTAAATAGGCCTGCTGACCAAATAATATTAAACCAATGCGATCACCTTCACGCTTTTTGATAAACTCGCGGGCAATAATTTTAATTGCCTGCAATCGGTTAATGGTCTGGTTATTAATTTCAAAATCGGGTTCCTGCATGCTGCCAGATAAATCCACGGACATCATTAAATCGCGGCCACTAATGGGAATATCGACTCGCTCTCCCAGCCAGCTGGGTCGACTGGCTGCAATAATCAGGCTGATCCACGCCAGAGCGGCGAGCATTAACAACCATTTTCTGCTGTTAATAGAATGTCGGGCAGATTGTTGCTGGCTAAAGTCTTCAATAAAAGGCACACGCAGGGCGGCATCCTGTATTGTGTTTGCAGCAGGAAATATAAAGCGCAGTAGCATGGGCAAAGGTAATAAAGCAAAAACCCAGGGCCATTCAATCTGTATCATTGCGCGGCCTCTTTGGGTAAGTGCTGTATCCAGGTTTCGCATTGATCTAATAATTGCCGGGCATTAAATTCAGGCTGCTCTTTATAGGGCGCAGTTAATAGTGCAGTGATTAACTCAGCAGAAAAACTGTGCTCAGGGTTAATGGCGTTCAGTTTATCAATCCATGCCTGACCGGTGAGGCTGGCACTATTCTGACGAGAATCATAGGTCATGCAGATTCGGCGCAATAATACAGATAGAGACTGCGCCAGCAGTTGATTATTTTTCTGTGACTGATATTGCTGCTGAATTTTTTTAAACTCAGCTAATGCCTGTTTGCTGGCAGGCTGGTGCTTTAATTTTTTAATCAGCCGGGGAGTGAAAATAATTGCAGCAGCAACTAAAATGATAATTAGCAGCATTAAAATCCACCAGCCCGGTGCCAGTGGCCACCAGGATACCGGATCGGGTAAATGAATGTCGCGGAGTTCAATCTGGTTTGAGGATGGAGGGTTCATTTATTTTTTTAACCCCAGACCTTTTTGCAAATGACTCACTAGTGGCATGTCGGTTGCAATATTTAAAAAATACATGCCCAGCTTATTGCTTAGATCACGAAAAGTCTGTTCATGCTGCTGAAATCGATAAGCATATTCATCTCGATTTTTTGTGTTGCGAGTATTTAAATTAACTTCATTCTCGCCATCACTAACACGATAAAAACCTGCGGGTGGAAGCTGGGCTTCTAGCGGGTCGTTGATAAATAACATCACTACATCGTTGTGCCGTGATAACCTGGCCAGAGAAGATTCAGCGCTGCTATCCAGATAACGAAAGTCACTGATTAAAAAAATTAGACTGCCAGGTCGTGCCACCCGGCGCAAACGACGTAATGCCTGAGCGCCAGAAATTTCATCGTGAGAAGTTTGCTGGTAATCATCCCATGCAGGATGCTGGCTGAGTTTTTTTATAAAATGTAAAGCAGCGGCTTTGCCTCTTTGCGGGCGCAATTCCTGGTGCAGGTTTTCTGAAAAAATAAGCCCGCCCAGACGATCACCATGTTGCACTGTGCTCCATGCAAGTAAGGCTGCAGTTTTTGCAGCCAGCACAGATTTAAAATAATTTTGTGTGCCAAAAAACATGGAGCGCCGATAGTCTACCCATAACAATACCGGGCGCTCTCGTTCTTCACGAAACACTTTAGTATGGGTTTTACCGGTGCGGGCAGTGACGCGCCAGTCGATGGAACGAATATCGTCACCGGGCTGATAAGGGCGAGCCTCATCAAACTCCATGCCGCGACCTTTAAATGCAGATAAATAATTACCACTGAGTACGGCTTTAACGCTGCGGGTTTTTAACTGAATTTTTTGTGCTTCACGGTGGAGTTCTATCAGAGTAGATTGTTTTACTCTGACAATATCATCTGCCTGAATTAGATTTGTATCGCTGCTCATTAAATTGATTCTGCTGAATAAATATAACCAGAAATATAAGCAAAATAATTTAACGCAAATGAACGCGAATAGCCGCAAATGAACGCAAATAAAAAAGCGTTTATATTCGTATTGCGTTCATTTTCGGTTTTTGCGTTCATTTGCGTTAGTCTTTTGACTTTCTGAAAAGCTTTTGAATAAGTACGAATACTAAGGCACCGCAATCCGTGAAATCAGTTCACTAATAAATTTATCTGTGGTCACACCTTCGGCTTCAGCTTCGAAGCTAAGAATAATTCGATGACGCATAACATCATGAGCCATAGTCTGAATATCTTCAGGGGTAACAAAATCACGACCGGCTAGCCAGGCATGGGCGCGGGCACATCGGTCCAGTGCCATAGTGGCGCGAGGGCTGGCACCATACTCTAACCACTGTGCCAGATCATCGCCGTATTTTTGTGGTGCGCGAGTGCTTAATACCAGATGCAATAAATAATCTTCGAGATTGTCTGCCATATGAATATTCAATACTTCTTTACGGGCAGTAAATAAATCCTGTTGCGTCATCTGGCTGGCGGGTTTTTCAGGTTCGTGTAAATCCTGCAGGGCTTCTCGCCTGGTTAAATGCAAAATATCTTTTTCGGTTTCTGCACTCGGGTAATCAATAAATACATGCATTAAAAAACGGTCGAGCTGAGCTTCGGGCAGAGGGTAGGTGCCTTCCTGTTCAATGGGATTCTGGGTGGCCATAACCAGAAACAGGTCGGGTAGTTTATAAGTTTCTGAGCCGACAGTGATCTGGCGTTCGGCCATGGCTTCCAGCAGGGCGGATTGCACCTTGGCCGGTGCGCGATTAATTTCATCCGCCAGTACCAGATTATGAAACAGGGGGCCGCGCTGAAATTTAAACGAGCCATCCTGTGGCCGGTATATTTCGGTGCCGGTTAAATCTGCAGGCAACAGGTCGGGAGTGAACTGCACGCGATGGAAGTCTCCATCAATGCCATCACTTAATACTTTAATTGCCCGGGTTTTTGCCAGCCCCGGTGCGCCTTCGACCAGTAAATGCCCGTCTGCCAGTAAAGCAATCAGTAAGCGGTTGACCAGCATGGACTGGCCAATAATATGCTGACCGACATAATCTTTTAATTGTTGAATAGCCTGTTGATGTGACAAAGTTTTCTTTCCCCGGTGAGATCTCAAAATAAGGGCATATTTTAATCTGTATATTTAAATGCGCCAAGCTGTATTATGGCGATTATAAAGACATTCAAACAGGTAAAAAGTTTAATGGTGAAAATATATAGTGCCAGAGATATTACCGAAGCCCAGATTATTAAAGGTATGCTTGAAGCTCATAACATAGAAGCTTATGTCGGAGGGCAATATTTGCAGGGTGGGGTTGGTGATCTGGCGGTAATGGATTTTGCTACTATCAGTGTTGCAGATGAAAATGCCGATGCGGCCAGAGAGCTGGTGGGAAAATACGAGCGTGATGAACTTGGATAGACAGGCTATCCTGTTACGCAAATATTTTATTTGTGCAGCTGTGGCGCAGTTCCGTAGGAGCGAGTCTTTAGCTCGCGATGCCCGCAGGCTACTAAAATCGCGAGCTAAAGACTTGCTCCTACAAAACACTGTGTACACCCATGCTATTAACTAAAGCCCGCCGCTCCAGCTATCTTTTCTCTTCCAGGAAATTCGGGTCAGTAATAGCCCCAGTATCAAACTACCAATAGCTACACCGCCGCCGATTAAAAACCATTCTTTAATATTTTCATCGCTCAGTATGGCCACCTTACGCTGCAGTTTTTCATTAATCTGCTTTTGCTCGGCAATATCATCAAGCAGGCGAATGTTTTCTTCTGCAGTTTCTATGGGTTTGGCTGCGCTTTCACGGAGTCGAGTGAGAGTCGCCATTAAATCCTGTTTTCTGTTTTCCAGCTCCTGATTATCTGCTTCCAGTTCTTTGTATTGCTGATTCAGATTAGCCAGCTTTGTTTCCAGGGTTTTGTTTTTGCTGCGAATAGAGGTGATTTTTTTATTAATACTAATAATTCGGTCGCGCGCGACGGGTTTATCCTGCAGGTGCTTTGTTTCTACCCAGCCCAGTTTATTGTTATCGTCAGCCAGCATGATCCAGGCATGCTTACCGTCCTCGGTGATTTCCTTAATAAGAACAGCCGTGCCACTGTTTAGAAATTTAAGGATTTTATGGCTGGTGGTAGTGCCCGTACGCATAGGAATGGTCAGATCATCAGTGATATATCGTCTGGGCTCTGCCTGCCCCGTGGTGCTGATGACCAGCGCAATGAATATAAAGGCAGTAAGTTGTGTAATGCGGTGGGTCATTTAATTATGTCCGTTCATGTTTTTCTATGGTGGATTATTATATAGCACTGTCGGAATGAGTCTATTGATTAAGCCTGTTGAAGAGTGGGTATTGTTTCACAAATAAGTAAAAAATCGATGGTTTTTAGTTATTTGTACCGCTAACCAGAGACGCACTAACAGGATTACTCAAATATATATGGCATTCAGGTTAAACTGTAACAATCTATAAAACGAGCTTATTTTGAAATGAAAATGAATGTCCTGAGTGCCCTGTTTATTGCCTTAATTATGCCTTTTCAGCTGGTCGCTCAAATAACGCTGATGGATGATGCGGGGCAGACATTTGTTTTTGCCAGACCCGTGCAGAAAATTATTAGCCTGGCGCCGCATATTACAGAGAATCTGTTTGCCGCCGGTGCTACCAGTCAGGTAATTGCTACGGTGACATACAGTGATTACCCTGAGCAGGCCAAACAGATTCCTGTAATAGGTGATCATAGTAAATATGACCTCGAAGCCATTATCAAATTAAAGCCCGAGCTTATTATTGCCTGGAAAAGTGGCAACCCGGTTGATCAGGTGCAGCAGTTAAAAAAACTGGGCTTTAAGATTTTTGTAACAGACCCTTATAGCCTTGAAGATGTGGCAAAAAATATTCAATCTATGGGGCGGTTAATGGCAACGGAATCTATAGCCGGTGAGCAGGCGAAAAAATATCTGGAAAAGCTGAAAAATCTGGCGACAGAATACAAAAACAAAACTCGGCTGAACGTATTTTATCAGGTTTGGAATGAGCCGCTTATTACGATAAATAAAAAACATATAATCAATCATGTTATTGATCTGTGCGGGGGCAATAATGTATTTGAAGATTTACCCGTGTTAGCACCTCGAGTGAGCATTGAATCTGTGATTATGAAAAACCCTGATATTATTATGGCCGGCATGGCTGAAGGTCGAGAAGACTGGTTAAAAAACTGGAGGCAATGGAAAACATTAACAGCAGTAAAGCAGCAACATCTGTTTACTATTAATGCAGACTGGATTACCCGGCATACTCCTAGAATTCTTCTGGGAGCAGAAAAAATGTGTGATTATCTGGATCAGGTAAGAAATAAGTCATAATATTTTGAGTGTCATGAGCAGGAACTCTGAGTTGAAAAAAATATGCGGTTATTAATTTTTAAGTTAATTCCTCTTCTGTTTTTGCAGCAGTCAATAGTATCTGCCGCAACTGAAGTCCTGTCTTATTCGCCAGAACTCAAACAGAAATCATCCTCTTTTTATAATGAATAGGTTTTATATTCCTGGCAAACAATTGCCGGTAGAAATTCAACATAATATGTTTGGTTAGTATCCTGTGTTTGGCATATTTTTAATATAGCGCTGGGATTATTTTATTTAATGATTTTAGCATTATTTTCCTTGTTAAATTTTTAATAAAATTGCAACAGAAACAATAAATGTTCAATATTGATTGACATCTTTAAGTTGTTGAAGTTAAAGAGTTTGTAAGATAAGTTTAAAAGTTATGGAAAGGCGTAAATAATTAGTTTATTATTCCGATCTGTTTTTATGACATACCTGAGGTGCCCATTAATTTGGGATAATCGGGAAGCTGGTGACCTGTTTCTGGAGAATACTCGGAAACAACATTCCAGCGCTGCCCCCGCAACGGTAATTGAGTTGTGTTTATCGTAAGCCACTGTGCCATAGCATGGGAAGGCGATGAATGCAGATACTCATAAGCCCGGAGACCGGCCATAGGTTTGAATTTTTATTGTTGCGGAGGGCGACATGATTCAGACATCCAGGCTATATTCCCTTCCTGTTTCAGTCTGTTTCATCCTCTGCATACGCTCTTTCGCGGAGGAAAGAACCCAATGTCACACTCTATTGTTAAATCTGTTTTATATGCAGGTTTATTTACGTCCTGTTATTTTAATTCATCATTAGTTATGGCTGAAGATCTGCCTACGATTGTGGTGAGCGCAACACGTTCTCAGCAGGCCAGTATTAATACACCAGGCAGCATTAAAATTATTACCCGCGAACAAATTGAAACCAGTGGTGCAAAAAATCTGGCTGAAATATTACGCGGCCAGATGGGAATTCATATTAATGATCTGTTTGGTGATGGCACTGGTTCTTCTATATCTATGAGAGGAGCCTCTTCAGCATCTAATGTGCTGTTTATTATTGATGGCAGGCGCATTAATAACATCGATCTAAAAGGGCCGAATCTAAATAGTATTTCTACAAAAGATATAGAAAAAATAGAAATTGTTCAGGGCAGTGCTGGTGCATTATATGGTGACCAGGCTGTGGGCGGTGTGGTGAATATAATTACCAAAAGGCCAGAAAAATTTGCACTTGACATTGAAGTATTTATAGGCAGCTATGACAGAAATAGATTTGTAGCCAGACTGGAAAATAAAAATTCAGATGGCCTGAGTTATGAATTGAGCGCAGATTTTTTAAGAACAGATAATTATCGTGATAATAATAAACTGGATTCAATGAATACATTAGGTCGAGTTGACTATGAACTGAAAACTGGAACAGTTTTTGCAGAATTCAGTCGCATTAAAGAAGTGCAGGAATTACCTGGTTCATTACTGGCGGCAGAAGTAGCCGCAAATAGACGCCAGTCATTTTCTGATTTTGTTAATGATTATTCCGATACCGAAACTGAAGTCGCACGTCTGGGCACACAGATGTCGGTACTGGAGAACTGGTCGCTAGAGGCTGAATTAACAAAAACAGATGTTCAAAGAGATGTGCAGAACAGTTTCAGAACTTTTATTGTTACATCTCCATCAGCTATTAATAGCGAACAGGTAGAATTCACTCCCAGATTAATTGGTAGCATCCCCATGAATGGCAGTGAGATGCTAATCACTCTGGGTATAGACTGGCTGGATACAGATTACAGTTCTGCTATTACCTCTATTGTTGATAAGCAGAATGTGACGTCATTTTACGGCCAGCTTATTGTTCCTCTGCATAAAAAAATCAGCATGACTCTGGGCGGTCGACATAGCAAAGTAGAAAACGATGTGATGGCAACTTTTAAGACCGGAGAGGTAGATGATCGAGCAACTGTATTTGAGGCCGGTGTTAATTACCATTACAGCTCAAATATGAAGTTTTTTATTCGGCTAGATGAGAATTTTCGTTTTGCTAAAGTGGATGAATTAACTTACACGCCACCCGGGCAGGAGCTGGACAACCAGAGCGGAAAATCAAAAGAGCTGGGCGCAGAATTTAAAATGGATAAGTTACAGGCGAAGGTGTTTATTTCGCGGCTGCAACTTGAAGATGAAATTGCATTTGATCCCACTGCCACTCAGCCTGTGGGAGCGTTTTTTGCTGGTGCTAATGTAAATCTGGATTCTACGGTGCATGACAGTCTGGTTATAGATACACAATACACTCTGGCGGAGTCGCTTGATGTGATGGCAAACTTTAGCTATAACGATGCAACATTTGATGCAGGTACTCAGGCGGGTAACACAATCGGCGGCGTACCAGAGAAACTGTTTACTCTGGCATCCAGCTATCAATATAGTGACTCAGCTCAGACTTATATTGAGCTGATATACACAGGTGATCAGTATCAGTCGGGTGATAATGCAAATACAGCAAGCAAGCTTGGAAGTTATACGGTAGCTAATTTAAATGCTGAATATAGCTGGAAAGAATGGACCTATTCGATGCGCGTTAATAATTTATTTGATCGTGAATATGCAGAGAGTGTTAATGTATTTGGTTCTGTTTTTCCACTGCCGGAGAGAAATTTCTGGCTAAGTGCTGCAGTGCGTTTTAGATAAAATGCCTGAAAAAAATACATATCGAATTATACTGGCGCTGATATTATCAGCGCTGGTGCATATTTCGATTGTATTTTATGTGGTAGAAGAAAAAGATAGTTATATTGTCGATGTAGCTAATTCGATTGTTGTTAGGCTGGAGATGATCGCAGGCAGTACCGAATCAGTCGATGATGGCAATAAGCATAAAAGAAAAACTGAAATAGAAAAACATGTATTGTCTGGGCACGAAAAAATTATCTCATCAGTTGTAGATAAATCTATAAAAAATATTAAGGAAAAAAACAGAGAAGAAGTTCAGTCTGATCTGGCTGATAAAAAAGGAGCGGAAAATTATCAGGAAATAACAGAGTCAAATAGTGATAAATCTGATGAGCTTCTTAAGCTTGTATATATTGAAATAAATAAAAATAAATATTATCCTTATCAGGCCAGACGCCAGCATCGAGAAGGCAGGGTTAAAATTAATTTTAAATTACACCCTGATGGGCGGGTTTCAGAAATAACTGTACTGGAATCCAGTCATTTTAATGCTCTGGATTATGCGGCACAGAAAGCAGTGAAATCCATTTCACCGTTTTTAATAGCGGCTAATTATCTGCATACAGAAACAGAATTCAATGTGAATATAGATTATCGATTGAACTAATCATTGGGTTTAATTATTGAAAGTATGGGGTGTAAATAACTTTGTCTTTATCGCCCAGTTTTTTTATCTTACAGTTATAAGCACGGTGCAGATTTTCTTCATTGAGCACGTCTGCGGTTTTTCCTGTTAGAATATTCGTGTTTTCATTGATTAATAAAATATGGTCACAATAATGATAGGCAAGATTAATATCGTGTAGCGACATAATAATAATCCCCTGCTGTTGTTTTACATGCTGTGTAATTACATTCAATAATTTAACCTGATAGTTTAAATCCAGGTGAGTGTTAGGTTCGTCTAATAGAAAAATATCAGGCTGTTGTGTCAGCAGAGTGGCAATAGCAACCCGCTGACGTTCTCCACCTGATAACTGATTGACGTATCTATCAGACATATTGTGCATTTCAACTACTTGCAGTGCCTGCCGGGCAATATTAATATCCTCAGCGTTTTCCCACTGCCAGTGATTGATATGAGGGTGGCGACCACTGAGTATGGTTTCCATAACGGTGCTGGGAAAGGGGTCTTCGATCTGTTGTAATAATAAACCCAGTTGCTGTGCAATTTGTTTACGGCTTAATTCTGTAATATTTTTTTTATTAATTAAAACCTGGCCAGACTGAGCTTTTCTTAAACCTGACAGGGTATGCAGTAAAGTTGTTTTACCTACGCCATTACAACCCAGTACTCCCCATATTTCACCGCCATTTATATTTAAGCTGAGGTTTTTACAGATCTGTTTATTGCCAATCTCAATAGATAAATCTTTTGTGTGTAGGGATGTCATGAAGATTTACCAAAATTTCTGCTGAGTAGTACAAGAAAAAATGGTACGCCAATGAATGCAGTAATAACGCCCACAGGTAATTGTTGCGGAGCAATAATGGTGCGAGCCAGGGTATCTGAAATTAATAATAAACTGCCTCCGAGTAAAATAGATGAGGGAATTAGCAGGCGATGATCGCTGCCAGAAATTAATCTCAGCATATGCGGTACCACAAGACCAATAAAACCAACGCTGCCTGCCTGCACCACAGCAACGGCGGTGAGCAATGAAGCCAGTAAAAATAAACTGATGCGTAATGGTTTTACTGAGAGGCCTAAAGCGCTGGCCTGTAAATCACCGCGGGAAAGAATATTAAGCTGTCGTGCAAGTGCGAAGCTAATTAACAGGCCAGAGATTAATACCAGTAAACTGCTGATCTCAGCAGAGCCGTGATGTATGTCTCCCATCAGCCAGAACAGCATGCCTTTTAAGGTCTGATTCGGGCTCAGAGATAAAATAAAATTAATTACTGCGCCCCAGCCGGAGGCAATAACAACGCCGGTTAATAATAAGCGGCTCGGATTCCAGCTGCCTTTGCCGTGAGCTAAACTAAACACCAGTAAGATAGAAAGCAGAGCGCCTGCAAAAGCACTGCCTGAAATCCAGACCCCCGCCAACCCGGAAGACATAGCGAGTAAAGCCGCAACGGATGCGCCACCGGAGACGCCTAAAATATAAGGGTCGGCAAGAGGGTTGCGTAACAACACCTGCATAATGACGCCAGCCAGTGCAAGCAGGCCGCCAGTAATAAAAGCCGTGTAGGCTCGAGGTGCGCGTAAATCCCATATAATACTGTGTGCAATATCTGTGGACTGGTTGCTTAAAGATGAAAATATTTGCTGAAAAGAAAGCGACATGCTGCCCACTGAAAATGCCAGTGCAAAACTTAATATACTGAGTATGATAAGTAGAATAAGTAACGGTGCAGGACGAAGCATGGTTTCTCTAATGTTTTTATTGAATGACGATTATAATGCAATAAGGCAGATTAAGAGATACGAATAACAAAATAAAAGCAGGCTGAAAAGATATGGGAAACAGGTTATCAAAAATATACACTCGCACCGGCGATAAAGGCACCACCGGTATGGCCGACGGAACGCGTGTAGATAAAGACAGTATGCGAGTTGCAGCTATTGGTGATGTGGATGAGTTAAACAGTGTAGTGGGTCTGGTGGTTTGCAAATGTCAGCAGGGAGATGTTAGAGAAATATTAATCACCATTCAACATGACCTGTTTAATTTAGGTGGTCAGATAACCATGCCTGAATGTGACTTAATTACCGAGGAACGAATTAAATGGCTGGAACAGAATCTGGATAAATTAAATGAAGATCTACCGCCATTGAAAGAGTTTATTTTGCCGGGTGGTGGTGAGGCCGCAGTATATTGTCATCTGGCCCGTACTGTCTGTCGTCGCGCAGAAAGAAGTATTGTTAGTTTGGCTAAAGAGTTTGAATTTAATAATAGTGTGAATGCGTATATAAATCGATTGTCAGATTTATTGTTTGTTATATGTCGTATGTTAAGTCGCCAGTCAGGTGAGGCTGAAGTGTACTGGCAGTCTGAGCGATTGAAGCAGAGCGAATAAAAGTTTTTGTAGTAACGAGTTTTTAGCTCGCGATTTTTTCAGGTTATTAGAATCGCGAGCTAAAAACTCGCTCTTACAGGTGTGAATTATTCTGAATCAGCTGATAATTTTTCTCCAGCTGAAAGTTTAGAGTATATATATTTAATTTTGTCTTTATTGGATTCTATAATAGAAATAGATGTTTTAAACAGGGTGGAGTTATTTTTTATTTCCCCAAACTGTTTAATATGACTATCACATTCGAGCAGGCGATTGTTATATTCTAATCCAATCTGTGCTTTTGCCAGGTCTTGATTGAGTTCTTTTTCTATTCGCCCCATTCTATTCAGGTTGGTAAAAAGGTCGCGCATAGAAAATGAGTCGAAATTATTAATAATATTAACAATGCGTTTTTTTATTGATTGAATAGATCGATAATAGTCAGAGTTGTTTTTTAATACTCCTGACTGGTTTAGCTCCAGATATGCCTGGTTGCTGATTTCAAGAAATGCATTGCATTGTGCGACATTAAAATTTGAATTTTTACTTTTACTCAGGAAGTTATTTTTTTTAACCAGAGCATTATATTTATCAACCATATCAAGGTATTTATTATTTATCTCTTTGGTATCATTTAGCAGCTTATTGTAATCTTTAACCAGCTTATTGTGTTTTTCCTGAGAGACGCTGGCGTATGACGTATTTGATATGACTGCGCCAATAATTAATATATGTAATATAAGCTTCTTCATTCTTGTTTCCAAAATAAATAAAACAGTGTGTATGGTTAGTATAAGTCAAATTATATTATTTGTTTAAGGAAATTAGATCTTATTCCATCTTTGATATTTTCGTATTAGGTTTTTATTATGTATTAATATGGCTCTGTGCTAGGATGAAAATAAGATCAATGTTCTTGGAGAATCTCTAATTTTTACAGGTGAGTTATGCGACTAGGTGTAGATTTAGGAGGAACAAAAATAGAAGCTATTGCATTAAATGACAATGGCGATATATTGCTTCGCCAACGTATTGCTACACCAGTAAATAATTATCAAAAAACTTTGCAGGCCATAATTAAGTTAATCAATACAGTAGAAAAGACACTCGATCAACAGGGCAGTATAGGTATAGGTACGCCAGGCGCTCTGTCTCCTGTGAGTGAATTATTAAGAAATTCCAATTCAGTGTGCATGAATGGGCAAGCAGTAAAACAGGATTTAGAAAAATTATTGCAGCGCGAAATTCGCATGGCCAATGATGCCAACTGTTTTGCTCTGTCTGAAGCAACAGATGGTGCAGCAAAGAATGCAGCTGTTGTGTTTGGTGTAATAGTAGGTACAGGCACAGGTTCCGGCATTGTAGTAAATAGAAAAATATTAACAGGGTCAAATTCCATTGCCGGTGAATGGGGGCATAACCCTTTGCCCTGGCCAGCAGATAACGAACGTCCCGGCCCTGATTGTTATTGTGGCAAGTCAGGCTGTATAGAAACTTTTTTATCTGGCCCCGGGATGACTCTGGATTATGAAATGAGCACAGGTGAAAAATTAAATGCTAAAGATATTGTACAACGAGCCGAGCAGGGAGATATACAGGCTGAACTTTGCCTGCAGAGATATGAAGATCGAATGGCCAGGAGTTTGTCTCATGTTATTAATATTCTTGACCCTGATGTTATTGTATTAGGTGGGGGTCTGTCTAATATCAAACGGTTGTATAAAAATGTGCCAGAAAAATGGGGGCAGTATGTTTTTTCTGATTATGTCAGTACCCAACTGCTGCTACCCGAATACGGTGATTCAAGTGGTGTGCGCGGGGCAGCGTGGTTGTGGGATAATAAAAGTTGAAAGCATCGATCCCCAGATTTTTAATATATGAAGATCGGGTGCAGAAGACTTTTTATCTATGATTAATATTTTTTAACATTTAATAACTTCGGCTAAATATTAAACCGACTCCCACATCTGGGCTGCTATCGGTAAAGCCAGTTAAAGCAGAGAGTGTTGTCGTCCATTGTTTTGAGCTGCTCCAGCTAATGAACAGGTTAGCCTGTTGCAGGGCATCGCTTCCATCAACGGTTGCCTGACGGTAATCATAGCTCACTCCAAAAGAACTGGACTGACCGGTTTTAAATATCAGCCCCAGGCTGGCATAGGGTACATCTTTGTAGATGTAACTGGCCGAGTCACCGGTAATGACATAACCCAGAGTAAAGAAAGGAGACACGGAATCTCCACCGAGAACAGCATCATATTGCAGGTAGTAATCATTTTCCCCTGTGCCCAGGCCCGTATTAACATCTGCGGTGCCAAATTTTACTTTGGCACTCAGTTCGTAGAAATTTCCACTGGCAGGAAAAAAACCATAGCCCATGCTGGCGGTTATATCTCCCATGCCAGAGTTGGTTATAGTTTGAGTTGAGGATGACCCACCCCCCATGCCGCCGCCAAACAAACCACTGCCAAAGTTATTGAAGGTAGTGGGGCCACCTGCTCCGGGAATCACCGTGCCGTTACCCGTAATACGAATATATGGAACGGACAGCGCCAGGCTCCATGGGCCATTTATATAATTCATACTAACAGGCAGTGTTTCAATGCTGGTGGTAACTGCCTGACCGTATTTACCGCTGCTGTAGTCGTAACCGGCGGACACCTGAAAGCTGCTTTCATCCGCATAGGAAGGCTGAGGTATCAGAGCTGAAACAGCCATAAGTGCCATAGCAAACCGTGCCCCGGTTGTATTGAATCTATAAAGTGTCATTTTGAGTTCTCCTGCAAAAAAATTCTTAAATGGGGCGCGCCATCAGGCGCGCCCGTTATCCCAGTGAGCGGGTATTAATGAGAGCTGGGACGAGACATATGAACTGGGCGCTGTGGCACAGAAGGACGCTGTGTCATAGTCGGACGTTTATTGTTCATATCGGGTCTGGCATGCATTGCCTTCATTTTACCCGCCATTTCTCTTGCCTGCGTCTGCTTTTGCTGGGCAGTATCACGAGCCTGATGCTCACGTAGAGAGGTATGCTCTCGAGCCTGCATTTCATGCTTGTTGGGCTGAGATGCACGATGGCTTTCAGCTTCTTTGCCTCTGGCACGGGCATCCATTTCAGCCTGTAGAGCAGTCGCTCGAGTAGAAGCTTCTCCCTGCTCTATTCGCTGTTGTGCCTGATTAGAGGTATCGTCTTCTTCTGCCATAACCGAGCCTGAACTGGCCAGTACAATTAAGGACAGATTTAAAATAACTGATTTAGTGATAGTACGCATAATGGTAACTCCTATATATATGGATTTAAGTTTCTACGTAGTGGGAAATATTCCCACCGTTGAGTAAATAATATGTGGTGATTTTTCCCACGTCAAGCTAGAATTCAAATAAAATAGATAAATAAAAGGGATAGCTTCCCGAATGTGAGCGCCGCACACTTAATAAGCAAACAGAGTCAGAGCAGAAACTATGGTGACAGAAGAGCACAATCAGACATCCAGTGCGTTATTGCAGGCAGTGAAAGTGCTGTGCCGCCCACTGATTAGTCTGCTGATTGCAAAAGGCATTAGTTACCCCCAACTGCGAGAAATGCTGAAGGCACTGTATGTTGAGGTAGCGCAGCAGGATTTTGCCATTGATAATAAAGTCCCCACGGATAGCCGCCTTTATATATTGACGGGGGTACACCGTAAGGATCTCAGACGCCTTCGTGAGAGTGATCAACAGGATGGGTCGGCTGCTCAGGCAACGCTTGGAGGCGCTATTGTGGCTCGCTGGCTGGGCCTGTATGAGTATCAGGATAAAAATGGAGAGCCTCGTAAATTAATGCGGAATGATGCCGATGGTCTGCCTGGCTTTGACCAGCTGGTGGCCAGCGTAAGTAAAGATGTACGCCCCCGTGCCATTCTCGATGAGTGGCAACGGCTGGGTATGGTCACAATGGATAATGAAGGCTCGATCAGTCTTAACCGCAGGGCATTTGTACCGGCGACGGATTTTCCTGAACAGGCATTTTTTCTGGGGCGTAATGTGCGCGATCACATTGCGGCATGCAGTTATAATATACAGCAGAGCGGCGAACCGATGCTGGAGCGCAGTGTTTATTATGGGGGGCTGAGTCCTCAGTCGGTGCAGCAGTTACGTGAGCTGGCTCAACGTGAAGGCGTGTCTCTGCTACAGAAACTGAATCAGCAGGCATTACAATATCAGCAACAGGATAAAGGTCAGGACAATGCAACAGAACGCATGCGCTTTGGTTGTTACTGGTTTAATGAAAATGAAGCCTTAACAGGGAGTTCAGATAAATGAAAATCACATCTGCTTTTATTGCATCTCTGTTAATCAGTCTGCTGATTTCCTGTGGCGTGTCACATGACATGCAGAGCATGAATTCAGGTGATGAAGGTGGCATCGGTGGAACCGGCATGCTGGCTCAGGAATCAGGCCTGGGAGGAACAGGAATCATCGGCGAAGTGACAGGCTTTGGCAGTATCTTTGTGAATGGCGAAGAACTCGAGCTGGATAAACATACGCAACTGTTTGTTGATGGTGAACCTGTTCGAAGCCGGGATTTTTCTCGAGGTGAAGTGGTGAGCGCCCGGGCAGTAAACCGTGGTCAGCAAATTTTTGCCAGGGAAATTTATTTACGCCATGAAGTGATTGGTTCGGTACAGAAAGTAATGGCAAATGGAAATCTTATAATTCTTGGGCAGACCGTAGTAGTGGGAACACACTTTGCGCCGCAACCAGAGCAACAGGTTCGAGTTAGCGGCTTTCGTGATAATCAGGGAGTCATTCATGCAAGTTATATTGGCTCGCTAGATTCACCGCAAAATTTATTAGTGGGTCAGTTGCAACGTGATGGCAATGGCTGGCACATCGGTGGGCAAATGTTAAAGCTGTCGATAGATAGTCGATTGCAACAGGGGCAGATGCTACGTGTTCGGGGTCGGTTGAATGCGGGAGTGTTACAGGTATCTCAATGGTCTGCAGTTGATGCTCTGCCATTTAAGAAGCCAGTATCAAAATTGCTGGTGCAGGGTTTTGTGCAGAATATTAATCCGGCAGAATATCGTATTGCCGGGCGGATGTTTAGTAGTAGTGCACTGCAATCACCATTATTACAGCAGCAGTCGAAGTTATTGCGTCTGGAGCTTCAGGGTGGTTCAGGTGAGTGGAAAATGCTACGTCTACTTGTTCCAGAAAATCTGCCTATGGGCAAAGCATCTGCTGTGCCTGCTAACAGAATGCGTCCCATGCAGCGTCCGGGTAGTAAGAGGATGCCAATGTTTATGAACTCTATGCCCGGTCGTAATATGCACTGATTTTTTAATAAAAACTAAAACAGCATATCCATAAATTTTTTTCTGGTTTCTGCATCCAGATTTCTTTTAATTATGTATTGAATATGATTTTCCGGCTGCGCGATATTTATTTTTATGCTCCACAGCGGCTTAATGCTATTAGGCAGTAGTGAGTAACGTACATCCATAATCATATTTTTATTTTCTTTATCGACGGCCAGAAAATTATCAGAGAACCAGCGAAAACGTTCGATGTCTTTTGCCTGCTGGCTATTTTCAGGTAGCCCTGGAAAGTCACGTTTAATATCCAGTTTCTGAACTGAAGAGCCGGGAAAATATTTTACTTCCCATAAAAGTTTAACTGCATCGATATAATAGCGGCCATTATATTCATAAATTAATTTCCACACATGACGATTACCAAAGCTGGGTTTGACCTGTATTCTTTCCAGTTGGTGGCCGCGCTGCTGTGCAAGCACATAAGCCGCCTGTTCTGCACGATGATGTTGTATGAGCCCAAGACTTAAATAACTGATTGAGTAAATAAAAGCAATGCGGGCATAGAATCTGTTTTTCTTAAACACGGCGAGTAATATAAAAATAGTGACGGGCAGAGTAAATAGTGGATCGATAATGGATATCGTGTTCCATGCCACCCGTTCACTGGAAAAAGGCCAGAATAACTGTGTGCCATAAGAGGTGCAGGCATCCAGTAAGCCGTGGGTGGCATAACCCAGAAATGAAAAAAGATATATTTTATTAAAAGGCAGTTTGTTTTTTGCTACAGGATAAAAAGCCAGCGCACACAATAGTGCGCCAACAGGAATAAAAATTAATGAATGAGTAAACTGGCGATGAAATTCTAAAAATAATAAAGGATCATCTTTAGAATAAATTAATACATCAAGGTCTGCCGCCATGCCTGCCAGTGCTCCAATTAGCAAAGCACTAAGCTGGGTTGTTTTATTGCTGGTAAACGATTGGGACAGGCTGGCGCCAAAGCAGGCCTGTGATACGGGATCCATATTTTATAAATGCAGCAGCAGAATTATGCGGCTTTAAAAGTCATCGATATGATTAAATACAATATCAAATCCCAGAAAAACTACGCTTGTTCTTTGTTTAAGGGTTTCATAATCGTCTGTTTCAGAAAAAGCATCGATAACCCATTTTCCATCTTTGATTGAAGTTCGAGTTTCCAGAACTTTGTAAACGCATTCACCTATAAACATAGTGGCGACACGCTCAGCGATTTCCCTGCCTTCATCTTTCGCTGTATCCCAGCTTTGTATGGACTGTGCTCGTTCATCGTCGGATGCGTGCATCCAGTCATCAACACTTATCTTCATCTTAGTGCCCCGATTATTAAGTTATAGTTTGTCTGATTTAATTAACATCATTTTTTTAATTTGCATGTCTTCAAAAGTATAAGGTATGCCGCCAACACCCATGCCTGAATGGCGCAATCCAGCGAAGGGCATCCAGTCTACACGGAATGCAGTGTGATCGTTAATCATCACTGCGGATGCATTTAAATTTCTGTATGCATGCATGGCCGAGTCGATGTTTTTAGTAAATACGGCGGCCTGAAAAGCGACCTTTAAAGAATTGGCGCGGGCAATGGCATCGTCTACATTGTCATAACTATAAACGCAGACCACAGGGCCAAATACTTCCTGACAACTGACTGCGGCATCATCGGGAGGATTAAATAAAACAGTGGGAGAATAGCAGCTGGCAGAAATGCGGCCGCTGCCAGAAATTTTTTCAGCGCCTTTTTGTATGGCTTCATTAACCCATTCTTCAACGCGATCAGTTTCTCTGTGTCGAATTAATGGCCCGATATCTGTATCAGCTAAAGTGGGGTCACCCACTTTCATTTTATTACCCTGCGTGGCAATGGCTTCAGCCAGTTTCTTCGCAATGCTGCTGTGTGCATAAATGCGCTGCACAGAAACACATACCTGACCCGCATGGTAAAAACCTGCTTTGGCTAATAGCGGAACAGTGTCGTCAAGATCTGCATCGGCTTCAACAATAACTGGCGCGACACCGCCATGTTCTAACGCACATCGTGTACCCGGGGCTAATTTTGAGCGCAACATCCAGCCCACTTTTGCGCTGCCGATAAAACTGAAAAAACCGACTCTTGAATCAGTGACCAGCTTTTCTGCAATATGATGATCAGTAACCGATACCACCTGACACCAGGCTTCAGGTAAACCGGCTTTATGTATTAATTTAACTAACTCATAACAGGATAAAGGAGTGTCATCTGCCGGCTTAACAATGACCGGGCAACCCGTGGCGATGGCCGGGCCAACCTGATGCACAATTAAATTAATCGGATGATTAAATGCACTCACTGCCACCACTACACCGATGGGCTCATGATGAGTCATGGCCAGACGATTCATTGATGCGGCATTAATGCCCATAGGTATTTCTTCGCCGTGATTATTGCGAATGCATTCAATACAGTTACTGATGCCGTCAATTGCACGCGCCATTTCAACTTGCGTATCAATTAAGGGTTTGCCGCCTTCCTGTGCTGAAGTAAGAATTAGTTGCTCAGCATTTTCTGTCATTAACTGTTTAAGATTTTCGAGTATTTCAATTCGTCGGGCAGCCGTTAGCCACTGTGATTTATCATTAAATAATTTAGCCGCAGTGGATAAAGCCTGTTCCACGCCTGATTCATCAGCGAGGTCTACAGTTGCGATCAGCGCGCCATCGAAAGGTGCGGTGACTTCAAGTTTTTCAGCAACAGCTTTAGCGCCGGGTATCATTAATGAATAATGTTTAGACATGGCTTTCTCTTTGAATTCAATTGTTATAATTTACATGTTATTAAGCGTGCTGTCATTCCGAGCGAAGCCGAGGAATCTTAGTTAGCCGGGTAGCAAGATTCCTCGGCTTCGCTCGGAATGACAGTAAGAAAAAATTTCAGCTATTCTTTTGATATACGACATACGACAATCTTTTAAATAGGACAGGCAATATCCCCAAGTCGTTCAGTCAGTTTATTATTCTCTCTATAATCAATAGGCACAATCACCAGGCTTGGGCCAGTTTCAGCAAAAGCTTTTTCCAGAGTAGAAACAATATCCGTAGATTTATTTATTTTATGCCCATGCCAGCCAAAGGCATCGGCCAGTTTCATCCAGTCCGGATTATCAAAAGCCAGATCGGTATGTTTGCCAAACTGATTATCCTGCTTCCACACAATCAGCCCATATTGTTTATCTTCCCAAACCATAACCACGCAATTTGATTTCATACGTTTCATGGTTTCCATTTCCTGTACGTTCATCAGGAAACCGGCATCACCACAAATAGCGAGAATTCTTTTATCGGGATAAATCATTGAGGCAGCCATAGCTCCGGGCAGGGCAAAACCCATGGAGCAAAAACCATTTGGAATTAAACAGGTGTTGGGTTCGTGACAATGATAGTGACGCGCTATCCACATTTTATGGGCACCCACATCAGACAATAAAATATCGTGAGCCCCCATAACTTCGCGTACATCCCATAATACTTTTTGTGGTTTGATGAGATCGTCGGTGACATCGTCTTTATAAATGGCCAGTTCTTCCTGCATTTTCAGGCGGGTAGAATGTTGTTGTTTAACATCGAAAGTTAAGCCGCCCATGTCGTCGATGCGATCATTAAGCATGGTGATGGTGTGCGCCATGTCGCCAATGAGTTCAACTTCAGGGTGATAGTTGGCATCAATTTCTGCGGAATGAAAATCGGCGTGGATAATTCGTTTACTGCCGTCTTTATTCCACAGGCTAGGGTGGTACTCCACCATGTCATAACCTAAAGTTAGAATTAAATCTGCGGCATCCAGAGCACAGGCAACCACATCTTTTGACTGCAGGCCGATAGTGTACAGGCAGTAATCGGCATCCATATCAACACAGCCTTTTGCCATAAAAGTGCTGATGACACCGATGCCGGTTTTTTCACAGAATAATCTGAGTTGTTTGCTGGTGCGTTTACGAATGCAGCCATTGCCGGCAAGAATAATGGGGCGCTTTGCTTTTTTAAGTAACTCAAAGGCTTCATTAATAATTTTATTATCTGGCCCCGGGCGACGGAAGCGGCGAGGTGTAATGGGTTCGGGTTTGGCGTCCAGTTTGGCAATATCTTCGGGCAGTTCAATTAATACTGCGCCGGGTTTTTCAGAGCGTGCAATACGCACGGCTTTACGCACGATTTCTGGAATATTGTCCTGATGTAAAACGCTGGTGGCCCATTTTGTCACCGGAGAATACATGGTCACCACATCCATAATCTGGTGTGATTCTTTATGCAGGCGTTGCGAAGAACCCTGACCGGTGAGCACCAGCATGGGGGCGTGATCCATATTGGCATCGGCAACACCGGTAATGAGATTGGTGGCTCCCGGGCCAAGTGTGCCCAGACAGCCTGCGGGGTTACCGGTAAGGCGGCCATAAATTTCGGCCATAAATGCCGCACCCTGTTCGTGACGGGTTAATATAAACTGGATGGAGTCTGACTTTTCCAGTGACATCATAAAGTCAGCGTTTTCTTCTCCGGGGACACCGAAGATATATTCTATGCCTTCAGCTTCGAGGCATTTTACAAACAGGTCGGATGCTTTCATTTTCAGGACTCTTAATAATTTTTATAATAATTGATTGTAGTTGAATATCTGGTAAGTGTTGTAGATACCATCTCTGTGTCAGAAGTTGAATTCAGGGCTTAATCCCAACCCCACTCTTGAGCAAATAAAGCGAATAACTAAACAACACAACAATAAAAATAATAATAATGCCCAGAGCAGTTACCAGATCCGTATCTGATATTCCTAATAAACCATAACGGAATGAGTTCACCATATAAAGAATAGGGTTAACCAGAGAAATATTTTGCCAGAATTCTGGCAGCATATCGATGGAGTAAAAAATCCCCCCAAGATAAGTTAGCGGTGTTAATACAAAAGTGGGAATAATAGTAATGTCGTCAAAGCTATTGGCATAAATGGCATTAATAAAACCCGCAAGGGAAAATAAAATAGCGGTAAGAAAAAATACGACGAGTGAAATAAACCAGCTGTATATCTGTATATCAGAAAAGAACATAGCCACACCGGTAACTACAACACCAACGATTAACCCTCTCGCTACACCCCCCGAGACATAACCGGTCAGTATTAAATAATTGGGCACGGGTGAAACCAGTAGTTCCTCTATGCTTTTCTGGAATTTGGAAAGGTAAAAAGAAGAGACGACATTGGCATATGAGTTGGTGATGACGGCCATTAATATCAGGCCGGGTACGATGTAATCCATATAGCTGTAACCGTCGATATCTGCAATTTGTGAGCCGATCAGTTTGCCAAAAATTACAAAGTACAGCGCGGTAGTAATGGCAGGTGGCAAAATAGTCTGTAACCAGATGCGAATAAAGCGAAGATACTCCTTAATGACAATGGTCTTGAGTGCGTTTAATTTTTCAGAGAAAGTCATTATTTATTCAACTTCTTCGGTTTCATGTAAAGTTTTAGTTAGTGTTTCTACCAGCTCTTTGTTATTTCTATTTTTATTTACCAGACACATAAATAGCTGTTCAAGTCGATTGCTTTTATTACGCATGCTGGTGACTTTAATATTATGTTCAGTTAAGAAGCTAAAAATTTGATTTAGTTCGTTTGAATGTTGCAGATCTATTTCCAGAGTGTGGTCGTCGATAATTTTTAAGTTGCAGCCATTTATGCAGTCAGGCATTTCTCTGATTGCATCTTTTGTATAAAGAACAAATGTTTCTACATTTAGCTGGCTGAGTAGTTCTCGCATGCTGGTGTGTTCAATGGTTAAGCCATGGTCAATGATGGCTATGTTGTTACACATACTTTCTGCTTCTTCCAGATAATGGGTGGTAAGAATAATGGTGGTGCCTGCTTTGTTAATTTTCTCCAGAAAGCTCCACATTGAGCGCCTGATTTCTATATCAACGCCCGCAGTGGGTTCATCCAGTATGAGCAGTTTGGGTTGATGAATTAAGGCGCGGGCTATCATTAAGCGTCGTTTCATACCGCCGGATAATTCTCTCGCCATAACGTGACGCTTTTCCCAGAGCTCCAGTTGTTTTAGATAAGTTTCAGCGCGTTGAAAAGCCACTTCTCTTGAGATGCCGTAGTAGCCTGCCTGATTAACTATGACTTCTATTACTGGTTCGAACTGGTTGAAGTTAAATTCCTGAGGTACCAGACCGAGACAGGATTTTGCCGCAGCCGGATCTGTATCCAGATCGTGATCGAAGATCTTTACCTGGCCTGCAGATTTATTCACCAGCCCTGAAATAATACCAATGGTGGTTGATTTGCCCGCACCATTAGTGCCGAGCAGGGCAAAGAAGTCACCTTCATCAACACTGATGTCCACACCCTTTAAAGCCTGCATACCATTTTTATAGGTTTTTTCCAGATGCTTAATTGTTAAAGCTTTCATATTAGAGTCATAATTTATTTTAATGGACAAGCATAGGTTAAGTCATGGTCTAAACACAAGTCTTTGATTATGAATAATTTTATTAAAAATTGATAAAAGGATCTTGTATATTAGCATAAAAAGTCATACGCTCGTCTTATGTTGCTTGATGACTCAATTGGGTCAGGAAAAGGTAACTGGCTTGTGCGACAATGATCTCGTGTTTTTAACTGGGTTCGATGAGCTAAAAATGCTATAAAATGGGTAGTTAAATTTTAGTGTAATAGCTTTTCAGGTGTTTAAGTAATGGGTATTAAAGGATCAGCAAACCGCCAACGTATCGTCGATGCGGCAGATCAACTATTTTATTCTCGTGGTTATAACCAGACTTCATTCAGCGATATTTCAGATGAAACGGGTATTCCACGGGGTAATTTTTACTATTACTTTAAAACCAAAGAAGACATTCTTACTGCTGTGGTTGAGTATAGAGTGAGAGGCTTTAAAGAAATGCTGGAGCAAATCACTAAAAAAGCATCTGATCCCCGTGAGCGTTTGCTTATGCTGGCCAGCATACCCGTCATGCACGAAGAGCAGTTGTTGCAATATGGTTGTCCTACCGGCACTTTGAGTTCAGAGCTGGCTAAAGTTCAGAATCATGATGCCTCAAAATCCAGAATGACAGCGGTATTCGATTTATTGCGTAACTGGAGTATTGTGCAGTTTAAATCTCTGGGCATAGAGACCAGGGCCAGTCAATATTCAATGGATTTACTTGCGCGGCTGCAGGGCATTTCCATGCTTGCCAATGTCTATCAGGATCGAGAATTTTTGCATCGAGCAACAGACGATGTGCGTAGCTGGATAAATCAGATTACGTCTAACTAAGGAGTCCCTGATTTAATCAGTGGTTCCCTGACTTTTGTTCGAGGTGATAAATATGTCTCAGGATCAACAACACATAGAACCCTATGTCGAAGCCTTTAGAGGCCGATTTAATTCAGTTATGCGCTGGGAACAGCTCAATGATTTCTGGGATGCATTGCGTCAGCAGATTGATGAGCAGTGGTATATTTATGCCATAGGTGAAGAGGCACCTGATGCACCCAGTTCCGGTGAAAAAGTGATGGCTTTTATTAAGGAAATAGATGTCTTATTGCGTAAAGAACACGATGAAGATTATTGCGCCATTGTTTATGCAGATGATTTAGAAGCGCCTCGGTTTGTTAAAATATTTGATCCAAATAATCTGGGGGTGAGTTGTGGCTTTAGTGATAACCCACCATTACCTGGCTGGGTGTTATCAAAAATGAAACCGGTTAATCTCGAAGACGCACTTAAGCCCGCCAATAATCGCCGCCGCTGGTGGCAGAAAATTTTTGATTGATAAATCTTACTCGCAGAGTGGGCTCTACCCACAATGTAACCTTATTTATAAAAAACCAACCAGTTCAGCGTGCAGACCCTGTTCAGTTACTGAGTGTAATAAATCGATATCTGAAGTTTGATCAGGGTTATATTCTATGATCATTAAATGAGGTCTTTTGCTATGGTAGCCGAGGCCGATAACACCTTGCTGGCCTCTTATATGTGATTCAAGGGCACTCTGACTTTCAAGGTCAAGTTTTTCATCAATGTGTAACATGATGTCTGTCATCTTGATATCCATGACTTTCTCCTGTTGAAGAATTTATGATATCTATACTTTAAAGTGTAGTAGAGGCAGGAGCTTTCGCAAAAAGAATAAATTTATAGGGAAGCAGGAATAAGTTGTCTTTATGAAAAGACCCCCTAAAAAAATAGAAATAAAATATTGACGTTTTGCAGCTGTAGGAGCGAGTCTTTAGCTCGCGATAATTTAAATCTGCTAAAATCGCGAGCTAAAGACTCGCTCCTACAGAATCATGTTTTTTGCGTTAAAAGGTCTATTTTATAAAAAAATAGATTAACCTATATAACGTTTCTTTATGAAGTAGTCGATGCTGGCTTTTCCTGCACCTAAGTAGACAAGGGCTAGCAGCATAATGATATAAGTGCTGGCAAACTCTATGCCATTATTTAACATAACCAGATCACCATTTTCAGTGAGCCATGAGTAATTGGCATTTTCCTGTAAAATCTCTTTGGCTCTATCCAGTCGGTCAATAGCACCCATGGTTCTATCCGATGCAAAGAAGCCACTGCCTTCTGCAATGGCCAGCCAGCCATTATTAATATGCACAGTAAATATAGCCACAATCATGGTGAAGATTAAAGGAATAGAAATCCAGCGAGTGGCAAAACCAAATAACAGAAATACTGCACCAAAAATTTCAGTCAGCGTTGCAAGGTAGGCCATCAATGAAGGGAAAGGCATGCCTAGGCCCCAGTCGGCATTGCCAAACCAGGCAATAGTGTCTTCCATGCTGCCCCATTTTTTTGTGCCTGCCATCCAGAAAATTGGCACCAGATAAAGTCGAAGTAATAACGAAGGTAGAAAATCAAGGTAGCGGCTGGTACACATAAAAGTGTTCTGTGCCTTGACGCCGAGTGCAATTATTTTATCCATGGGGAGCCTCGTTCATTTTATATTGAGTAAGTTGACTAAGCATAAAGTCTAAAGTTCACTAAGTGCCGAAGTTAGTGGCGAATCTCAGGGTATAGATCATCCAGTGACCTTGACTGACCATTGACCTGCACAATACGGGCATGATGACGATTAAAATCCCGGGGTGATCGTATGCCGCAGGAGTGACCAATCACCCCAACTTCATGAGTTATATTTTCAATGTATTGAGTCACTCTTGAAGATTTTTGACTGGAGACCAGACCGCGCTGTAATTTTTTATCGTGAGTGGTGATGCCGGTGGGGCAGGTGTTTTTATCGCATTGCAGCGCCTGTATGCAGCCGAGTGCAAACATAAAGCCACGAGCAGAGACAACGAAATCTGCGCCCATACATAATGCCCATGCAACACCTGAGGGTGTAATAAGTTTGCCGGATGCGATAATTTTAATTCGGTCACGAAGTTTATGTGCTTTTAAATTATCGATAATCAGGGGTAGACTTTCCTGAACGGGTAATCCCATATAATCAATTAAACTGGTGGGGGCGGCACCGGTGCCACCATCAGCACTGTCAATGGTTATAAAGTCCGGTGCGTATTCCAGGCCGCGTTTATTAATGTATTCGCAGAATTCAGATATCCATTCGTAGGCACCGATGACCATTTTAAAGCCGACTGGTTTGCCGGTAATATTTCGAATATGGTAAACCATGTCCAGCAAACTCTCGATAGAGTCGATGTCGGGATGTCGGTTAGGACTAATAGAATCCTGATTAACAGGGATGCCGCGGATCTCTGAAATTTCTTTACTGACTTTAGCTGCAGGTAAAATACCGCCCTTACCTGGCTTGGCTCCCTGACTGAGTTTGATTTCGAACATTTTAATTTGCGGTATAGCGGCCAGCTCAATAAGTTTTTTATCCGAAAGATTGCCATGTTCATCGCGCACGCCGTATTTTGCAGTGCCAATCTGAAACACCAGATCAGCACCGCCTTCAAGATGAGCAGGTGAAACGCCGCCTTCACCTGTGTTCATCCAGGCACCCGCTTTGCGTGCCCCATGAGAAAGAGATATCACTGCCGGTCTCGACAGTGCACCATAACTCATGCCTGAAATATTAAAAAAAGATGAAGTTGTATAAGGCTGTTTGCAATCCGTGCCAATGGTAATAGGTCTGGGTTCAACCGCATCTTCGCCTAATGTGGGGAATGGGCAGTTTACAAATAAAACAGTGCCTGCAGGTTTGAGGTCTCGAGTCGAACCAAATGCAACCGTGTTGCTTACATTTTTTGCAGCACGATAAACCCACGAACGTTCTGCGCGATTAAAGGGTAGTTCTTCACGATCCATAGTGAAAAAATATTGACGAAAGAATGTGCCCAGATGCTCAAACCAGTAACGAAAGCGGCCAATAACAGGATAGTTTCTACGAATAGCATGCGTGGTTTGCACACGGTCAATAATGTAAACAACTGTAACTAATAAAATAATGCTGCCACTTATAAAAATAAATGCAATGGATAAAAATTCCAGTACGGCAGATGAAAGTTCTGAATTATTCATATTGTTTTTTCCTGGTCTAAAGTAGGAGTTTGTATGAAAAGCACAAATAGTACCGCGCTAAATCCCGCATGAAGCAGCGTGATAAGGGGCTCAGTAATAGAGTGGTCAGAATAAGGCTAAGGAAAATAAGCACTGAAATAGCAGGAGCCATAAAATCTTTTGGTTATTGTTTTAAATAGTTATAGCAGCTTACTCGTTTTTCTGGTTGAAGGCATTAATTACGAGCTTATCTTTGGAGAAATTATTTATATTTAAAGCCGCACATAAAAAAGCCCAGGTATACCTGGGCTTTTTTATGTGCTATTTTTTTCAGACTTACATCTTACCGCCGCATTTACCTGCGCCACACTTACCATCTTTCTTATCCATGTCTTTTTTCTTCATGGAGTCACCACACTTACCGCCATTTTCTTTCATATGTGCCGCACCGCATTTGCCTTCTTTTTTCTTCATGCTATCGCCACACTTGCCTCCTTTCTTCTTCATGCTATCGCCACACTTACCTTCTTTCTTTTTCATGCCGTCACCACATTTAGAGGCTTTTTTATCCATGTCATGGCCGTGGCCTTCGCCTGCCATTTGCATCTGGTTAGTTGCTTTGTCGCCCATGGCAAAAGGGTTTTCAGCAGCATTTGATACAGGGCTAGCAGCCATAAAAAACAGAAAGCTGAAAGCCGTTATTAATGATTTATTAAATAGTCTGGTCATTGTGGTATACCTTATTATTAGTTGAGGGTTTGTATTAACCGCAGCTGAGTGTAGCGGTTTCATGCATCGATTGACAGATTGTAATAGGAAAAGTTCGTTAAAAAGATCACAAAATGATTAAAAATAATAATATGAGAGATTACTTAATAGCCGATTTTTTCTTCAGGCAGGTTAAATAAGCGATCTCATCTGGGGTTGTGCCCAGCCTTTGAGCCTGCCAGATGGCTTCAGCCAGGCAGTCCATCATATCGTGTTCAGCATCGTGGCTGGACTGATGTTTTTTGCATAGAGCCTGATAACAGTCGAGTATGCCGGCAGGTCGGTTAGTATTTAGCTGCTCTCTTAAACCCAGGTGCATGCCCATATGCAAAAACGGATTGGTCTGACCATCTTCAGGCAAGTAGTCCGTCTGCAGCTGTTGCAGAGATGGGTGATATTCTGGATGTTCTTTAATGACTTCTGCAATTTGCTGTTCCAGTGGAGTCATGGGCTGTTGCTGCTGAAATTTCTCCCAGGCATCGGCATAAGCTTTACGTAGTTGTTGTCGATCATTGCCAAACATTAATCTACTTCTTTTTTATTAAATTCACACAGGTCTTCAATAACGCAGGCGCTGCATCTGGGCTTGCGTGCCACGCAGATATAACGACCATGTAAAATCAGCCAGTGGTGGGCATTCAGTTTATATTCTTCAGGGATAAATTTAAGCAATTTTTTTTCAACTTCCAGCACATTTTTTCCCGGTGCGATTTTAGTTCGATTGGATATCCTGAAAATATGTGTATCAACCGCAATAGTCGGGTGACCAAACGCGGTATTGCGAACCACATTGGCGGTTTTTCGACCCACCCCAGGCAGCGCTTCTAAAGCCTGCTGGTCATCCGGTACTTCACCATTATGATGTTCGATTAACAGCTTGCAGGTTTTTATAATATTGGCACCTTTGGTGTTATATAACCCAATGGTTTTAATGTATTTTTTTAGCCCGGATAATTTGAGTTTTAAAATAGCTGCTGGAGTATTGGCTACAGGATAAAGTTTGGCAGTGGCTTTATTAACACCCTTGTCTGTGGCCTGAGCAGAAAGCAGTACCGCGATTAAAAGTTCAAATGGGGTGCTGTAGTTGAGTTCGGTTCTGGGTTCCGGGTTTTCAGCCTGTAGGCGGCGAAATATTTCTGTGCGTTTCTGTTTGTTCATAAAATAGAAGCAAAAGATAACGCAAATGAACGCAAATGAGCGCAAATGAACGCAATAAAAAAAATGTTAGATTTTAATTCGTGTTTATTTGCGTTCATTTGCGGTGGTCTTTTTTTGAGGAATCTTGAATTAAAAATTAATTTGCAGGCGTAACTTCTGTCGCTATTTGAACTGGTTTACGTCTGGCCAGTTTTTTATCAATCACATTTTTTGCTGCAACAATTAATCCCAGCCCAAAAAAAGCACCCGGAGGTAAAATAGCCAGCAGCATGCCTGAATAATCTTCCAGCAGAACAATGGTCCAGTTAGTGGCGATGTCACCAAACATTAAATGCGAATCTGCCAGCAAAGTGCCTTTGCCTATGGCTTCTCGCAGGCCCCCAAGAAGAACCAGCACAGCGGTGAAACCCAGCCCCATCATAAGTCCATCCAGTGCAGAGGGCAGCACTTTGTTTTTCGAAGCAAAGGCTTCGGCACGGGCGAGAATGCTGCAATTGGTGACGATAAGTGGAATAAAAATACCCAGCACCATATACAGCTCATAGAGCCAGGCGTTCATGGCCAGTTGAATAGTGGTAACAATGGAGGCGATAATCATCACAAATACGGGCACCCGCACTTCGGGTCTAACCCAGTGGCGAATTAAAGATACAGATGTGTTGGATGCCACCAGCGTAATTAATGTAGCCAGCCCCAGTCCCAGGCCATTGATAACCGTGCCGGTGACGGCAAGCAATGGGCACAGGCCCAGCAGTTGCACCAGAGCAACATTGTTGGTCCATAATCCGCTTTTGCTGATTTCTCTGTAATCGGTTTCGCTCATGATGATTCGATCAAAGGTTTATTGAGTAAAGTTTTTTTATGACGTTCAAAGTATATCAAACATTGCTTCACTGCTTTCACTATTGCACGTGGGGTAATGGTGGCTCCGGTGAATTGATCGAATACGCCGCCATCTCGTTTTACTTTCCATTGACTGGAATCAGGCTGATTAAGTGACTTGCCATCAAAGGAATAAATCCAGTTGCTACGTCTTGTTTCCATCGCATCACCCAGCCCCGGAGTTTCATTGTGTTTTACCACGCGAACACCGGCAAGTGTGCCATCAACATTAACACCAACCAGTAAACGTATTTCGCCATTGTAACCATCGGGGGCATTGGCAGAAAAAATAAGCGCAGTAACTTCACTGTTTTTTCTTGCGATATAAACGGTGGAGGGTTCGGTGTGCCCCAGTTTGCCATCGGCTTCTAATATTATAGTGTCTTCAATTAAATGGTTATCGTATCTTGTGGCAGGCAGTATCTGATTAAGTGTTTTCAGCATGGCATGGCGATCATTATAAGCAATGATATCTGCGGTAGATTGAAATGTTACTCCCACCATAGTGCTGCCAATAATGCCAAACAGCATCAGTAGCAGACCAGTTACTGCAATTTGTTTACCCCTGTTCATCATTAAATTTCATCCTCATCTTTTTTATGATGATGTGGGATTTCAGTCCAGCTATGGCCAAAGGCTCTGGGCATGGTGTAATAGTCGAGCAGAGGCACGGCCATGTTCATCAGTAAAACTGCAAAAGCGATGCCGTCCGGATATCCGCCCCAGGTGCGAATAATAAAAGTAAAAAAGCCAATGCCGATACCGAATAACCAGCGACCTTTGGTGGTGGTGCTGGCAGTGATGGGGTCAGTGGCAATAAAAAATGCGCCCAGCATAATGCCGCCGCTGAATAAGTGAAACGAAGGAGGGGTGTAACTGGCGTAATCATAGAGTGCAAAACTGTTAGAAAATAAAAATAATGACAGCAGTACGCCAGCGGGAATGCGCCAGTCAATAATACGTTTTACGGCCAACCATAAACCACCGGCGAGAAATAATCCGTTAATCCATTCCCAGCCAAGGCCACTGATTGATCCAAACATAGGGCCATATGCTGGATGATCTCGAATGTCGTGAATGCTGAGCTCCAGACCAAGCTGTGTTTTTAAAGTATCCAGTGGCGTGGCCATGGTGATGCTGTCCCAGGTTTCATTTACGGGCAGCACGTCGAAGAAAATAACTTGAAAAGTTTCTGTGAAAGTCAGCAGGTTATAACCTTCAACTATGGGGGGTACCCATTGAGTCATTTCTTTTGGAAAAGAAATAATTACCACCACATAACCCACCATCGCCGGATTAAATGGATTGAAGCCCAGGCCGCCATATAAATGCTTGCCAACAATAATCGCAAAAGCAACCGCCATAGCGGTTAACCACCAGGGTGCAAGCTGGGGTAAGGCCAGTGCCAGCAGGCAGGCAGTGAGTAATGCGCTATTATCATTAATATAAGGTTTAATGGGTCTCTTACGAATGCTAAGCATCAATGCTTCACAGGCTAATGCAACTACGCAGGCCAGAAAAATATTAATTAATACACCCCAACCAAAAAAATAAACCGTAGCTGCAGTACCCGGAATCATGGCAATCAAAACCTTTCGCATAATTTCGTTCACGCTATTGTTTGCGCTCATATGAGGTGAACTGATGGTTTTAAATTTCATGTCTGTTCTGTCTTGTCTATCTGTCTGCGCCTGTCTGCTTCTTCAATCTGTTGTTGTTGATTGGCAGTCAGGTTAGTTGTATTTTTCTTGCTGGTATCTGCATTTTCTTTTTTTGCATTAACCCGTGCAAGCGCGGCTTCTATAGCTGATTTTTCAGAGCTGTTTTCTACAGGCGTTTTATTGTTATTTTTTTCAGCCTGTTTTTTCTTCGCCAGCAATTCTTTTTTCTTACGTAGACGTTCTTCTCTTTCCTGTTTTTCTCTGGCTAATCTATCCTGTCTAAAATCATGGCGAATGCGAGCATGATCCGATTTTATTCTTTCTCTTTCCTGATTCCATATTTCGGTTTTAGCAAAACGATAATATTGCACCAGAGGGATATGGCTGGGACATACATAGGCGCAGCAGCCGCATTCAATGCAGTCAAATAAATGATAGTCCTGAATCTGGTCAAAGTTTTTTGAACTGGCGTGCCAGTATAATTGCTGCGGCAATAAATTCGCCGGGCATACTCGGGCGCACTCGCCACAGCGAATACAGGGCATGATGGGTTCTTCGTTATGCTCACCTTCGGTTTCAACCAGCAAACAGTTTGCGCCTTTAATAATCGGTAGCTGGTCTGTGCCTAAAGCAAAGCCCATCATCGGGCCGCCCATAATGAGTCGATCTGCCTGATCGGTGTAACCACCACTTTGCTCAATTAATTCATTCATCGGGGTGCCAATTAAAGCCTGCATGTTTTGTGGTTGATGTATGCCCTTGCCGGTTACGGTGACAATGCGTGAAATTAATGGCTGGCCTAAATGAATGGCTCGATGAATGGCAGTGGCGGTGCCTACGTTTTGCATAATTAAACCAATGTCTGCAGGCAGGCCATCGTTCGGTACTTCTTTGCCGGTGATGATTTTAATCAGCTGTTTTTCACCACCGGATGGATAAATGGTGGGCACGGTAATCAGACGGATGTTCGCCAGACTGCTCTGTTCTAAAGCATGATTTAAATTTTTAATGGCTTCGGGTTTATTATTTTCAACAGCAATGACGCATTGTCTGGCATTGAGTGCGTGCAGAATAATTTCGATACCGGAGACAATTTCATCCGCGTGTTCTCGCATCAGCATGTCATCGCATGAAATGCAGGGCTCGCATTCTGCGCCATTGATAATGAGTGTTTCTATTTCTTTGTCGGGGCCGTGATCAAGTTTTACTGCAGCAGGAAAAGCCGCGCCACCTAAACCGACTATGCCTGCCTGGCGTATATGTTCGAGTATTTCGGCGGTTGATAACTGCCTGAAATTTTCAACCGCATTCAGTTCCATCCACTCATCTTTGCCATCACTTTCTAAAATAATACACAAACTATTTAAAGCAGAAGGATGGGGGACAGGGTGCTTGCAGATGTCTTTAATAGTGCCTGAGGTTGGCGCATGTATGGGTGCGCTGATATGAGTTTTCACCCAAGTTAGAGGCTGGCCTTTTAAAACGGTGTCGCCAGCCTTAACCAGTATTTCACCGGTTTCACCAATGTGCTGTTGCACAGGCAATATTAACTGCTCGGGCAAATCGGCTCGCATAATCGGTGTGCTGGTTGACTCGGCCTTGTTTCCGGGCAGTTTAAGGCCACCATGAAAACGGGAAAGAAAATGTGGAAGGCTTGATCCCATTGCTATGCTCCGGGCGCCGTGTTGAGCTGTTCGGGCAGCGGCCAGCGCCAGGTATCGGGTTCAGCATCTACTGGAACAATATGAATGCAGTCTACCGGGCAGGGCGGGATACATAAATCACAGCCGGTGCATTCAGCTTCAATAACGGTGTGCATCTGTTTGGCTGCGCCTAAAATAGCATCCACCGGGCAGGCCTGAATGCAAAGGGTGCAGCCGATGCAGGTTTGCTCATCAATAATAACAACGGTTTTTACCGGCGTTGTTTCGAGTTCTTCATCCAGTGCAATCGGCTCGACGCCGAGTAAATCGGATAGCGCCAGCATAGTGGTTTCGCCACCGGGAGGGCATAGATTGATATTGACTTCACCACTGGCAATCGCTTCGGCATAGGGGCGGCAGCCGGCGTAAGTGCACTGGCCGCACTGAGTCTGGGGTAGCAGGGCGTCAATTTTATCCACCACCGGATCGCCCTCAACATGAAAGCGAATAGAGGCATAGCCCAGCAGCAATCCAAACAGGCCGGCAATAGCAGACAGAATGATAATGGCGATAATGATCGACATCATTGTTTCACTGATCCCATTTTACTGGCTTCATTTCACCAGCCCCATAAAGCCCATAAAGGCAAGAGACATAATACCCGCGGTGATTAGAGCGATGGCCGTGCCCTGAAAAGATTCCGGAACATCGGCCACAATGATGCGCTCTCGCATGCCGGCAAATAAAATCAGCACCAGAGAGAAGCCCAGCGCTGCACCAAAACCATAAAATGCTGACTGTAGAAAACCGTGTTTTTCCTGCACATTGAGCAACGCTACACCCAGCACGGCGCAGTTGGTGGTAATCAGTGGTAGAAAAATACCCAGTACGTTGTACAGCAAAGGGCTGGTTTTATGCACCACCATTTCGGTGAACTGCACCACCACCGCAATCATCAGAATAAACATAATGGTACGTAGGTACTGCAAATCCAGAGGCAGCAGCACGTATTCTTCTACCAGATAACTAAGAATAGAAGACAGTGTGAGCACAAAAGTGGTCGCCAGCGCCATGCCCATAGCCGTTTCCAGCTTACGGGAGACCCCCATAAAAGGGCACAGGCCGAGGAATTTCACCAGAACAAAATTATTTACCCAGATAGTGCTGATCAGAATGAGTGCGTATTCGGTCATTTGGTTTTAGTAGTGGCTCTTTAAGTTATTGTTTGGTCGACAAATAGTGTGGCTGTTTGTCCCTAGGGAACCTCTGATTAAGTCTGGTTGATGAGATTGCTGTTCAAATTTTTTAGATACAAGGCGAAGATCGCAGCTAATAGTGGGCTATTAGCAAGATTTTCAACGCAGTAGCTGAAAGGTTTGAGCAGTAAGATCACAATCATGACTTGATCAGAGGTTCCCTAGGTTAATCGTGTATTTTGATAAGCATAGTATATTAGCAAATTATGGTTTGTAAGACTGATTAAATGCAGGGAATAGTTTTTTCTCATCAATGGATAGGCGGGCTTGATTCGAGTGAGTATTTTTGTATAAATAGAAGACTTTCCCGCTCAAAAAGGATATCAGCGTGGTATGGATATCAAATTTTGAAATGCTTTAGGAAACGGGTCAAACAATTTAGCAATAGCGTGGAACATTCCGTATATTACGGGGCCGGCTTAACAGCCGGCTTTTTTATGGGTGAAAACAGGCTGAGCTGCTGTTAGTCAGGAGCGGAAGTTTAAAAGAAAAGGCATGTTGTCCGCAAATAAAACATAAACACAGGATTAGTCACCCTGTATTCTGTCATCCCGAGCGCAGCCGAGGGATCTTGCTACCCGGGTCGTTAAGATCCCTCGGCTGCGCTCGGGATGACAGAAATATAGGGCAATTTCTGTGTTATGTTTTATTTGCGTTCATTCGCGTGCATTTGCGGACAAACTGCTTTTGACCTTAAGCTTCTGGCTTCCGCTGCAGAACAAAAGAAACCCTTCATTCAGGCGGGCAATAATCCTGACAATCACCTTTGGCTCTGGTCAGGCAGGATGCCCAGTTTGAAGTGCATTCAGCTTTGCATGCCTCTGTTTTTTCATCAGAACTTAGCAGGCTTACAACACAATTTCTCTGACATGTCTTTTCGATTTTATAACATTCATCTGCATCAATGCATGCCTGGCAACTGCCTTCAATAGAAAACAAAGCCTTAAAAATTTTAGATACTTCATTTTCAGCCAGAGCAGCCTGGCTAAAAGATAGAGCGGCAAAAAGACATACTGTACTGATAATATGTTTCATTAGAAAACTCTTTAATTTTTTTCAGAAGTTAACAGGTGAATATAAAAGTGGCACTTTGTATTTTATAGTTGAAAAACTTACAGAGTAAAATGACCACTGGTAAGAAACATTACCCTGATTATTTTTAATGTTATTTAACTTTCATCCCGGGTTGAGCACCGTCGTCAGGATTTAAAATCCACAGATCTTTACCGCCGGGGCCTGCTGCTAATACCATGCCTTCTGACGTGCCAAAACGCATTTTTCTTGGTTTAAGATTAGCCACCATCACGGTGAGTTTTCCTTCCAGCTCTTCCGGTGAGTAAGCGGACTTAATACCGGCAAATACATTGCGGGTTTCCTCGCCTATATCCAGAGTTAACTGTAATAACTTATCGGCTTTTTCTACATGCTCGGCCTTGATGATTTTTGCGATGCGTAAATCAATTTTAGCAAAGTCATCAAATTCAATTTCATCGGCTATGGGTTCCATACTGGATGAACTCTCTTTGGGTTTGTTTTTTGTTTTTACCACAGCAAGATTTTCTTTTGAAGACGCCACTATTTTATCAATGGATTCTTTTTCAATGCGTTGCATTAATGGTTTGAATTTATTAATGCTGTGGTTTAGTAATGGTTGCTCGATATTAAACCAGCTTAATTCATCACAGTTTAAAAAGGCCTCCGCTTTCGCTGCGGTCTCTGGAATAATGGGCTTTAAATAAGCGGTTAATACGCGAAACATATTAATGCCCTGAGTGCAGATTTCATGTACTTCTGTCTGTTTGCTTTCTACTTTGTTTTTAGCCCAGGGCTCTTCATCGGCAATATACTGGTTAGCTTTATCAGCCAGTGCCATAATTTCTCGAATCGCCTGACTGTATTTTCTGTTTTCAAAATGCTCGCTAATTAATGCGCCTGCGGAAACCATTTCTTTATAAAGTTCAGGTTTGGGTAACTGAGCAGATAATTTATTATCAAAATTTTTCTTAATAAAACCGGCTACACGGCTGGCAATATTAACGTACTTGTTAACCAGGTCGGTATTGACTCGCTGCTGAAAATCTTCAAGATTCAAATCAATATCATCAACACCGGAAGATAATTTTGCAGTGTAATAATAACGCAGATACTCCGCATTTAAATTTTCCAGATAAGTGCGGGCTTTAATAAAAGTGCCCCGCGACTTGGACATTTTTGCGCCATCAACAGTAAGAAATCCGTGGCAGAAAACTTTTGTCGGGGTTCGATAACCCGCGCCGGTTAAAACCGCAGGCCAGAATAAAGTATGGAAGTAGGCGATGTCTTTGCCGATAAAATGATACAGCTCGGTTTTATTATTTGAATCTTCAGATCCCGCTTTCCAGAACTCATCAAAATTTATATCGCTGTGATCGCACAGATATTTAAAGCTGGCCATGTAACCAATGGGTGCGTCCAGCCAGACATAAAAATATTTATCTTCTGTATCCGGAATTTTAAAACCCCAGTAAGGTGCGTCACGAGAAATATCCCAGTCTTTTAATCCAGACTCAAACCACTCTTTTAATTTATTGGCAATTTCTGATTGCACGTGCCCTGAAGTGGTCCATTTTTTTAACATGGATTCAAAATCACCCAGTTTGAAAAAATAATGCTCAGTGTCTTTTTTAATGGGTGTAGCACCGGAGACAACAGAGTAAGGTTTTTTCAGATCGATGGTGTCATAGGTAGCACCACACACTTCGCAGTTATCACCATATTGATCTTCTGCGCCGCATTTAGGGCAGGTGCCTTTGATAAAACGATCCGGTAGAAACATATTGGCTTCAGGGTCATAAGCCTGAGAAATTGTGCGAGAAGTAATATGGCCGCCATCCCGCAGAGCCAGATAAATACCCTGAGCAAGCTGCTTATTTTCTTCCGAGTGGGTGCTGTGATAGTGATCGAAATTAATATGAAAATCTGCAAAATCCGCCTGATGGTCTGTGCTGATACTATTAATCAGCTCTTCCGGCGTAATGCCATCCTGCTGCGCGCGCAACATAATAGGTGTGCCGTGAGCATCATCGGCGCACACATAATGGCATTCATGGCCACGCATTTTCTGAAAGCGCACCCAGATATCGGTTTGAATATATTCCACCATGTGACCCAGATGTATCGGGCCATTGGCATAGGGCAGGGCGCTGGTGACCAGTATTTTGCGTGTCATATTTAATCTTGATCCGTGTTTACTATGTAACTGTGTGCGAGGGCGCATAAAGTAGCATTTTGAGGGGGAATTATCATCAAAATTTACTTTCCCTGTAGATTAAAAAGATGACCGCGAATGAAAATGCAAATGAAAGCTTCCGCTCCTGCTCTCGCCCCTTACCTACATCCATGTAGGCAACACAAATCCGCGAATGGACGCAAATAAAAACTAATGCATTGTTTTATCGCGTTTATTCGCGGATTTTACGTTCATTTGCGTTAGTCTTTTGACTTTTTGGGTAAGCTCTTTAAATTAAGGATATTCCTGAGGTGCTTGAAATCAGCGAATTCGACCCAAACTAGTCAGTTCTTAAAATATTCTCGCATCTATACCAACAATGGTAGGGTTAAATCGCCCTATGACTGGTGTAGAATGCACATCTCAATTAACGAGGCCAGATCTATGGCTTCGAGTTAACAGGTTTTGGAGTGAATGCCATGAGCGTTACACAGCAACAAGTTGAAGAAGCAATATCCAGGTACATTGATCCCTATATGGAAAAAGATCTAATGGATGCGAAGGTCGTGCGCGATATAGAAATAAACGGCGATAAGGTGTCATTTAAAGTTGTGCTGGGCTATCCGGCAGCAGGCTACGTTGAAAAGCTAATCGGTGAACTAAAGAAAGTAGTTGAAGCTGTTGATGGCATTGCCAGTGCGGATATCACGGTTAGCTCCGAGATCACTTCACATTCTGTGCAATCTACACTGAAACCACTGGAAAATATCAAAAATATTATTGCCGTTGCTTCTGGCAAGGGCGGTGTGGGTAAATCCACCACCGCGGTTAATCTGGCGCTGGCGCTGAAAGAAGAAGGCGCGAAAGTGGGTATTCTGGATGCAGATATATACGGCCCCAGTATTCCTCGTATGTTAGGTATTACCGACAAGCCTGAATCTGCAGACGGCAAGACCCTTGAGCCAATGGAAGGTCACGGCCTGCAGGCCATGTCGATTGGTTTTATGATCGACGATGAAACCCCAATGATCTGGCGTGGCCCGATGGTGACCCAGGCTCTGGAGCAGTTGCTGTCGGATACAGCCTGGAAAGATCTGGACTATCTGGTGATCGATTTACCTCCGGGAACCGGTGATGTGCAGCTGACTCTGGCGCAAAAAGTACCGGTTAGTGGTGCGGTAATCGTGACCACTCCACAGGACATTGCTTTACTGGATGCTCGCAAAGGCTTAAAAATGTTCGAGAAGGTAGAAGTGCCGGTACTGGGCATAGTCGAAAACATGAGCGTGCATATCTGTTCAGAATGCGGTCATGCCGAACCTATCTTTGGTCAGGGCGGCGGTGAGCGCATGTCAGAAGATTATGATGTAGATTTTCTCGGCGCACTGCCGCTGGATATGGCTATTCGCACCAGTGGTGATGAAGGCCAGCCCAGCGTTGCGGTGGAGCCAAATGGTACAGTGGGTAATATTTATCGTGAGATTGCTCGCCGCACTGCGGCTAAACTTGCATTGCAGGCGAAAGATCATACGGCTAAATTCCCGAATATAGTTATTCAAAATAACTAGAAGCTTTTGAACCACAGAGGCCACGGAGGAACACAGAGGTTTTTATTGATTGTGCTACGCACAAATCATTAACAGGGTTTTCTCTGTGACCTCCGCGTTCTCTGTGGTGACTAGCTTTTGTTTTTGATCTGCTTAAGTGCAAAGACATGATAGAATGCCGTCAATAATTTTGGCGGCTTTTTTTTGGGTGAAATAAATTGAGTATTAAATCAGATAAGTGGATTCGCCGCATGGCGGAAAGCGACGGCATGATCGAGCCATTTGAAGCAGGGCAGGTTCGAACTAATAGTAATAATGAGCGGTTGATTTCTTACGGTACATCCAGCTACGGCTACGATGTGCGTTGCGCTGATGATTTTAAAATCTTCACCAATATCAATTCCGCTATCGTTGATCCCAAAGACTTTGATGATAATAGCTTTGTTGATGTGAAATCCGATGTTTGCATTATCCCGCCCAACTCTTTCGCGCTGGCACGTACGGTTGAGTATTTTAGAATTCCCCGCAGTGTATTGACAGTGTGTCTGGGTAAATCGACTTATGCACGTTGTGGCATTATCGTGAATGTCACCCCATTAGAGCCTGAGTGGGAAGGGCATGTGACGCTGGAATTTTCTAACACCACGCCGCTGCCTGCAAAAATCTACGCCAATGAAGGCGTGGCGCAGATGTTGTTTTTTGAGTCGGATGAAGTTTGTGAAACTTCTTATGGGGATCGTGCGGGTAAATATCAGGGGCAGCGGGGTGTGACTTTACCTAAGGCTTAGGTCGTTGTTATCTTGAGTGTGAGGGTGGATCAAGCGTAGCGGATCCACCGATTATGCTAATCTCGTTTTGTTATTTCGACTGGAGCGATACACATTCTGTCATCTCGACTGGAGCGACAGCGGAATGGAGAGATCTTAAATTTTATGTGATCGAGTTTTATTTTTTTAATTCGGTAGTTTCGCCTTTATGGCGAGTTCATTTCTTTTGCTCGCACAAAAGAAACCGAACCAAAGAAAATGCGCCCCGAATCACAAGCCCTCATAAACAGCGATGAGGGTACCATCGTCACTCCCGATTTATGTGGCCGCTCGGCAATTGCTCCTGCATTGCTCTACTACCGTACGTCCTGTACATATGCGGGACTCACGAATTAAACAGCTAATTTGCTCAGACAGTCCTCGCGGAAGACTCCACATAAATCACTCGCTTCTCAGCTTGCTCAATGGAGGTAAGTCAAGGTCAAAAGCATAGATTAGTTCAGTCTGTCCCCGATTGTCCGGTGAAGCTAATTGATTTTTTATATTGGAAGCTCTATTTGTTCAGCTTTCTGCTTACAATAAGATTCTGATTTTATCGGTTTTGATTTATTATTTATCTTCTCAATATCGTTTAGTAAACGAACCAATGACCTTCCAACTGCATAAGCCAAATTTACAGGAACAGCGTTACCTATTTGTTTGTACTGTGATGTTAATGGACCACAAAATTTCCAGTCATCAGGAAATGTTTGGATACGAGCATATTCTCTGACAGTAAGAGGTCGAGTCTCTTTAGGGTGACAGCGCTCTGTCTGTTTTTGTGCGGGCGCACAAGTAAGCGTTAAACTAGGCTCGTCCCATGATAGTCTTCTAGCCATCCCTGTTTTTCCACCACCTAGAAAATAACTTTTTTTCATGTATTCTCTCTGTAGCTCATCAGGCAAATCACGCCAATAACCACCTTGTGGCACTTGCGATAAAATTTCTATTTTTCTTTTTGGATATTTTTGACCTTCAGATTTTGGGACATTTCTAGGGTATAGCTCACCCTTTTTTAAAGCATCTTTAACTACCATAATTCGCTTATATGGTGAAGGCCATAAAAACTCTACATATTCAGCAAGATCTTTTCTAATGCCTACTAAAAGTAACCTTTCTCGTTTTTGTGGCACTTGATAAAAAACAGCTTTTAATACACGCGGCTCTACTAACTTGTAACCTAATTCATCAATGATATTTTTAATTGCACTCAATGTTTTACCATCATCATGCTTGAGAAGACCCCGCACATTTTCACCCAGAATTACTTTAGGGTTCGATTCCTTTACTGCTCTAGCGAATTCAAAAAATAGCGTCCCTCTTGCATCGTCAAATCCTAATTTATTTCCTGCATAGGAAAATGCTTGGCACGGGAATCCTCCTGATAATATGTCAACTTCTCCATTATATTTTTTAAAATCAATCTCAGATACATCCCCTTCTACTACGTTCCACTTAGGTCGATTCTCTCTTAAAGTACTACATGCATGTTTATCTATCTCGTTTAATAAAATAGATTTAAAGCCCGCTTGCTCCATGCCAATTGCTAAGCCACCAGCTCCGGCAAATAATTCAATTAGTTTGTAGCCGCGTTTAGGTTTTGATTTTAACTCTTTATCCCAGTTACTATTGAATAGTAACTGGGCTTGTTCAAAACTTTCTAGTTGTGTTCGGTGATATACCCGATAATTATTATCAGGATGTCTTTGAGGTATTAAGGTTCCGTTGTTATCCCAACGTCTTAGTGTTTCTTTTGAAATGCTTAAAATATCGGCAACTTGTGCAATTGAATAGTATTCTGGAACCATTACTTTCCCCTAAGTAAACATTGGTCATGGTTACTATTAGATAACATGGGGTTGGCAATGTCAAACATTAGTCATGGTTATTTTATATTTTTCTCTACTTCTTTTTTTAGCTCATCACCTATACCTTGAAAAATATCAATTAAGTCATTAATACCAAATTGATTATCAGAAACTTTTTTCCATAGTTCATCACCTACAAGTAAATCAGTGCGATCGTATGTTCCACCGTGGTTTTTATACTCACCTTTACTTGGGTTGTAAGGGATTGCAATATACGGCTCAAAATTTATATCTGGGTCTTGGCTATATCTTAGTGATGCCCACATAAGAAGTTTGCGCTTCATCGTCCTGAATTCTTTTTTATTTGGCTTAACAGTAGTTATGTCAATACATATTTCTGTTCCGTCTGGTTTTTTTATGAAAACATCAACTGTACTGTCTGGAATTTCAAGCGGTTCAGCGATTGTTGTTTTAGTTATTTTTCGAAGTTCATCTAACTCTGCTTGTCTATTTGGCTCATATTTTTTTGTTTCTAATAAATCATGGATATATCGCTGTGAAGCTGGGCTAATTTCACCATACAACTTATATTGTGTTTCACAATGCCACCCAACATTTTGTGAAAGTTTTTGTGATATTTGCTCCCATAAACTCATACCAAATTTTGTTTGATATGATTGTGCCACCTTTGCTGTTAGAGTAATTTTCTTACCAAATAATGCCAGGAAAAAAGGACTAACATCCCCATTTTCAATGTCCTTTATTTTTTCAGCAACAACCTCTTTACCCGTTTTCTTGTTTAAAACCTTCTCAACGTATTTCTTTATCTCATTTTTATCTATCATACTTTTTCCGATACTATGAAGGTTGCTTTCCATTCTAACGGCGATATAAACAGCACGCCGCTTCTTTATATTTTAACCTCACTGATAGTAATACAATTTTGATTTATAAGGAAATACACAATTTAGGATAAAGGAGGATAAATTAGAACCAAAGTCACTGGATTCCCGCCTGCGCGGGAACGACGGGTTTTGTTGTGCATTTGATTTTGGTTTTGGTTCTGATTTTGAACTACCTCCCCATTGAACAAGCTGAGGAGCGAGTGATTTATGTGGGGTCTTCCGCGAGGACTGTCTGAGCGAATTACGTTGTTTGTAATTCGTGAGTCCCGCAGCGGCCACATAAATCGGGAGTGACGATGGTACCCTCATCGCTGTTTATGAGGGCTTGTGATTCGGGGCGGCATTCTTTTGCTTACTTTTCTGTTGCTGCTGACAGAAAAGTGAGTCGCCATCAGGCGAAACCACCGAATTAAAAAAATAAAACTCGATCACATAAAATTCAAGATCTCTCCATTCCGCTGTCGCTCCAGTCGAGATAACAGAGTTTTACTATCACCCCACCCGAGATGACAAAGTTTTACTATCATCCCAACCGAAATAACAAAATAAAAAAAACCAAACACAAAACCGATTAACGCAAAGACATAATCGGCCAGCCCTGAGTATTAGCATATTCCACCAGCTGCTCATCCCCATCCACCACCACAGGGTATTCAACCAGTTTCAACAACGGCAGGTCATTATGAGAGTCGCTATAAAACCAGCTGCCCTCAAGGCTCATATTATTGTTTTCCATCCAGGCATTTAAACGCTCCACTTTGCCCTGCTGAAAACAGGGCGTGCCCGCAACCTGCCCCGTGTATTTACCATTTTTAATTTCAGGTTCTGTTGCCAGTAAATTATCTATGCCAAAAGCTTCAACAATCGGTGCGGTAACGAAGCTATTGGTGGCGGTAATCACCAGCAGGGTGTCACCGGCGTTGCGATGTTTTTCAATGAGTTCAAATGAGGCAGGGCTCATAATAGGGCGTACTTTCTCTTCCATAAACTGATGCTGTAATTGACGCAGTGTGTCCGCATCATTTTCAGTTAGTGCTTTAAATGAGAAGGCAAGAAATTCAAAGATATCCAGAGTGCCCTGTTTGTATTCATCGTAAAAACGCTGATTTTCCTGTTCATAAAACTCAGCATCCACAATGCCCTGCTCGGCGAGGAATACTCCCCAAAGGTAATCGCTGTCACCTGCGAGTAAGGTGTTATCGAGATCAAATAATGCCAGTGCCATAAAAAACCCTTAGTTGAAACTTAAATCTGATAAATTATGTCTATAAGTTGTATATATATTCATATTGTAACAAACAGGCATTGCCAAGCTGCCGGTTTTTTGGAAGAATTGAAGTTACAAATAACAAAGGTGCTCTAAGTGATTGATTCTGACGGATATAGATCGAATGTAGGCATTATTCTGTGTAACCCGGATGGGCAGGTTTTCTGGGCACGTCGCTGTGGTCAGGATGCATGGCAATTTCCCCAGGGTGGTATTCATGAAAACGAAACCCCGGATGATGCGATGTATCGGGAGCTGCACGAAGAAACCGGTCTGAAACCCGATCACGTCAGTCTGATTGGTAAAACACAGGACTGGCTGCATTATCAGTTACCTAAACATATGATCCGTAAAAACAGTGTGCCGGTTTGTATTGGCCAGAAACAGATCTGGTTTGTGCTTAAGCTGACAGGTTCAGAAAGTGATTTCAATTTATCCAATATGAAAAAACCGGAGTTCGATGACTGGGCCTGGGTGGATTACTGGTATCCAATGAAAGAAGTGGTGTTTTTTAAGAAAGACGTTTACCAGCAGGCTTTATCTGAGCTGGAGCCTTTGATACTGGGTGATCTTAAAGACGCGGGTTAGAGTCAGTTTTTTTTAAAAGCAAAAGCATTTTTTCCGCGAATGAACGCAAATGAGCGCAAATAAAAAGAAAAACGTTAAATCTTTAGAGTGCAGTGCGCCGTAGGCGCACAAGCAAAACATTTGCGTATATTCGCGTTCATTCGCGGAAAAAATGCTTTGTCTTTTTAAGACTAAACTGGCTTAACTATAACCAGAATAATAATAGCCACCAGCAGCAACACCGGCAGTTCATTAAACCATCGATACCACACATGGCTGTGTTTGTTCTGATTCTGTTTAAAATCTTTCACCAGTTGCCAGCAAACGATGTGGTAGGCAATCAAAATAGCCACCAGCAGCAGCTTAATGTGCAGCCACATTGAGCCGGTATAACTTTCTAATGCGTAATCAAATAACATCCATAATCCGAGCAACAGGGTGAGTATGCCTCCGGGAGTCATAATGCCGTAGAACAGTTTGCGCTCCATTATCTTGAAGCGCTCATTGCTGATTTCATCATCGGACATGGCGTGGTAAACAAACAGGCGCGGCAGATAAAACAGGCCGGCAAACCAGGTCACCATAAAAATCACATGAAAGGCTTTTACCCAGAGCATTAATTTCTCTATGGATTAATGAAAGATGCCGCATCTTAACCCGTTCATTGTTCGGTTGCTATTCTGCGAGCCTAATTAGGGCTATACTGTCTGTTGTTTCAATGACCTGTGTGTCATTTTTAAATGAATTTATGAGGTGTGGTTATGATTAAAGCCGGTGTGGTAGGTGGAACCGGTTATACGGGAGTAGAGTTGCTGCGTTTGCTGGTGGCTCATTCTGAGGTTGAGTTGTCGATTATTACTTCCCGTGCAGAGGCAGGTTCGTCTGTGTCTGATTTATACCCCAATCTACGCGGGCATCTCGATATGCCTTTTCAGCCTCCTGAGCTGAAATCTCTGTGTGAATGCGATGTGGTATTTTTTGCCACACCCAATGGCATTGCAATGAAAATGACCGCAGAGTTAATCAATGCCGGAGTGAAGGTGATTGATCTGGCGGCGGATTTCAGAATTAAAGACCCCGTTGAATGGTCGCACTGGTATGGCATGGAACACGCCTGCCCGGATGTACTGGAAGAAGCGGTGTATGGTTTGCCAGAAATAAATCGAGAAGCCATTGCCAAAGCCAGAGTGGTGGCGAATCCGGGTTGTTACCCTACCGCCGTTACTTTAGGTTTTTTGCCATTAATTGAGCAGGGTTTGTTAGACGATCAGCATTTAATTGCCGATGCTAAATCCGGCGTCAGTGGTGCAGGCCGCGGCGCTAATGTGGGCAGTTTATTAAGTGAAGCATCAGAAAGCTTTAAAGCCTATGGCGTGGCAGGTCATCGACACCTGCCGGAAATAAAACAGACGCTGAGTAATATAGCGGGCCATCAAACAGGCTTAACTTTTGTGCCTCATCTGGTGCCGATGATTAGAGGCATTGAAGCCACCCTGTATGGGGTGATTCAGGCGAAAGATGTGGATCTGCAATCTCTTTACGAGCAGCGTTATGCGAATGAAGCTTTTGTGGATGTGTTACCTGCAGGTGGTTTGCCAGAAACACGCAGCGTGAAAGGTTCGAATATGTGTCGCCTGTCTATTTTCAGGCCGCAGGATGGTGATACCATTGTGATCTCGTCGGTAATCGATAATCTGGTTAAAGGTGCAGCAGGACAGGCTGTGCAAAATATGAACATTATGTTTAGTTTAAATGAAACCACAGGGATAGATCAGGTTGCCCTGTTACCGTAAGCATGAATCGAGACTACACTAAGTGTATTCGTGTTAATTTTAAAGTATAAAAATGAAACCATTACCTGTCCAAAGCCGTTATTTAATTTCAATACAACGTCCTGAATTATGGATTTTATCCGCTGTATCAGCGTTGCTGTTTTTGCTGTTAATCATCTGGTGGGCGTTTGATTATGGTCGCCAGCAGGCAGGCTTTAATCAGACAGAAGCAGATCAGCAGGTTGCTGAACTGGTGCATAAAATTGAAGACTTAACTCAGCAGAAAAATAATTTACATAGAGATAATTCAAGGTTGTCTATGGGGCATAACATTGATCGTGATGCCAGCTCGAAAGTTAATAAAACCCTCGATGATGCTCAGGCAAAAATTATTGCGATGGAAGAAGAGCTGCTGTTTTATCGCAATGTGATGTCGCCCAGTAAATCAAAGCGTGCTGTTGAAATAAAGAAAATTGAGCTGACAGCAGGTTCAGTAAATGAATATAAATACAAACTCCAGTTAATTCAAAGTGGACGCCATGATGTTGCTGCGAGAGGCGTGGTAGAAATTTCACTCGAAGGTGAAAAACCAGATGGTAAACTTGTGCGTCTGTCGATGCCATCCATTACCACCAGCAAGAAACCCAAAAAACAGAAATTTGGATTTAAATATTTTCAAAACTTTGAGGGTGGTATCAGAATTCCTGAAGAATTTGTACCAACCTCAATGTTCATAAGAGTGTTACCCAGAAGTTCAAGAATTCCCAGAGTAGATAAATCGTTTGCCTGGAATGAAATATTAAATGTAGGAGATGCTCATGTGGGGCAAATCGAAGACCAAAGCAACCAAAATTGAAACCCTGATCGGCACCAGCATAGAAGTGCGAGGTGATCTGATTTTTACGGGTGGTTTGCACGTAGACGGCAAGATTACCGGTAATGTAATTGCAGAAGACGGCTCTGACTCCATGCTGATTTTAAGCGATCATGGCTGTATAGAAGGTGAAGTGCGTGTGCCTTATGTTGTTTTAAATGGCGAAATTATTGGCGATGTGTATGCCGCAGAGCGAGTCGAATTATCCAGTCACGCTCAGGTTAATGGCAATGTGTATTACAATCTGCTGGAAATGGCCATGGGTTCAGAAGTTAATGGCAGCCTGGTTCACTGTAAAAATGAGAAAAAACTGCTGGAATTTCAAAAGGATAACAGCTCAGAAGATGAAGAAGAAAGCACCAAGCCCCATGCCACTGCAAGCTAAGCTGGATTTGTAGATAAAAGTTGACTAAAATAGTCAGGTACTGTCGGGCGACAACTGGAGCCTGGCAAATAATAGATTTTCTGGAGATTATTGTATGACCGCTGAAACAGCTGAAATTGATATGTCGGATGCCCTTGTTTTTACAGATGCGGCTGCAGCCAAAGTAAAAAACCTGATTGAAGAAGAGAAAAACCCTAATCTGAAACTACGAGTATTTATTACCGGTGGCGGATGTTCTGGTTTTCAATACGGGTTTACATTTGATGAAGCGATCAATGATGGCGACACCCAGGTTGATAATGCCGGCGTTACCTTATTAATTGACCCCATGAGTTTTCAATACCTGACCGGTGCTGAAATTGATTACAAAGAAGATTTACAGGGTTCGCAGTTTGTCATTCGTAATCCTAATGCAGCAACTACCTGTGGTTGTGGCTCTTCGTTCTCACCTGCTTAATAGCTCAGAGCCTGAGCTATTCCTACGAATATTTAAAAGCATATCGTCCGCAAATAAACGCGAATTCACGCAAATAAAAGCAAAGCGCCAACAGGGTGTAGTACGCCGTAGGCGTACAACATAAATTTTTTGCGTGCATTTGCGTTTATTTGCGGACAAAATGCTTTTATCTTTTTTAATTACGCTGGCAATAACTGAACCCCCCTGATTAAACTACCACCTGCAAGGTAATGTTCATGAATCCTGATAAACCCGAATTAAAACAACGCGAACACGATAACTGGGCATCGGCGGCTGATGGCTGGCGTCGGCGTGATGCACTATTAACCAAAGGTGCGGCACCGGTAACTGATCGCATGCTTGAGCTATCCAGAATAGCCCCCGGCTCTCGACTGCTTGATATCGCTTCTGGCACAGGGGAACCATCAATATCAGCAGCCAAAATTGTGGGTGAATCGGGTCAGGTCACAGGTACCGATCTGGTGGATGAAATGCTGGCGGTGGCTCGGGAGAAAGTAGCAGCAGAAGAGCTTAATAATATCGAATACCATTGCATTGATGCCGAAGTTCTGAATTTTACAGCCGGTTCATTTGATGCAGTAACCAGCCGCTGGGGGCTGATGTTTATGCCAGAGCCGCGAGCCTGCCTTGCTGCTGCTCATAATGCACTTAAGCAGAATGGGCGCATTGTTCTTGCCTGTTGGGGAGCGCCAGATAAAAATCCATTTGTTGGCGTATTAATGCAGACCTTGAGCAAGTTTATGGATATTCCAGCTCCCCCTCCGGGTACTCCGGGTATTTTTGCTTTTGCTGATCCGCAACGTTTGCAGGATGTTCTTAAGGCAGCGGGTTTTAGAAATATAGAGCTGGAAGAAAAAGTCATTAATGTGATTGAAGTTGAAGATGGGCAGGCATACTGGGATGCCATGTCAGATCTTGCTGCACCGGTTATGGCGCTGGTCAGGCAGCTGGATGAATCGACCCGGTCAGCTTATATTGCCGAGGTGATTAAAGTTGCGGATACTTTCCGGCAGGGTGACACACTGCCAATGAAAGGTACAACCTGGATTGTGTCTGCTGAAAAGTAGCGTGCGCGCTAAACTTTAAACTGCCCAACCATTCCCTGTAAATCAATAGAAAGCCGGCTCAGTTCTTCACTGGCTGAAGCCGTTACCTGTAGTTTGCTGCCCACATCCTCACCCAGGCCACTGATATTCACAATGTTGCGATTAATTTCTTCTGCTACAGCTGATTGCTGTTCTGCGGCAGTGGCAATTTGAGTATTCATTTCACTGATAGAAACCACAGAGCTGGAAATAGTACCCAGAGACTCACCTGCACGTCCTGCGGTATCCACACTGGTTAGAGCCTGCTTGCGGCTGTCGTCCATTACGCTCACCGCCTGGGCTGTGCCTGCCTGCAGACTTTCAATCATTACCTGAATTTCCTCTGTAGATTGCTGGGTTTTGCTGGCCAGGGTGCGCACTTCATCTGCCACCACTGCAAAACCGCGACCTTGCTCGCCAGCTCTTGCTGCCTCAATCGCGGCATTGAGCGCGAGTAAATTAGTTTGCTCAGAAATACCTCGAATAACATCCAGTACCACACCAATTTTTTCGCCATCTTTTTCCAGCTGCTGAATCACATCGGCGGCGGTTTCAATATCGCTGGCCAGTTTATTAATGGAGCTAATGGTTTCTTTTACAACCGTATCGCCATTACTGGTTTCAGAGCTGGCATCCTGAGCTGAGTGTGCCGCCTGTTCTGCATTACGGGCAACTTCATGCACCGTTGCTGTCATTTCGTTCATGGCTGAAGCAACCTGGTCGGTTTCTTTTTGTTGCTGAGCGCTGCTGACATTACTTTCTTCTGAAATGGTGGCCATTTCTTCTGCGGCGGCAGAAAGCTGAATGGTCGAAGCAGCAACCTGACTAATAATAGTCTGCAGCTTGCCGATAAAGGCATTAAAGCTGGTCACCAGTTGACCGATTTCATCATTGCCGTGTGCCGTCAGCCTCTGGGTTAAGTCGCCTTCGCCTTTGGCGATTTCATCCAGTGACTCCACCACGGTTAAAACATTGCGCTGAATCATAGTGCTAATGAAATAACCAGTGCTGGCGACCAGTGCCATGACCAGCAGGCTAATGAGTCCACCGATTTTTAGTGCGGTTGCCGAGGCATGATTGGCATCAGCAATATTGCTGGTAAAACGGTCGTAGCTGGCGGTGCGAAATGCACCTAATGTGCGACTGTATTTGCTTAGTGATGAACGCATGGCTTCAACAGACTGTTTCATAGCCTGCGGATTAAGTGAACCCTCAATCATGCCATTGGTGAGCTGTTTGGCATGGCCGTAATAATTGTCAAACAATTTTGCCAGGCTTTGAATGCCTGCTGCGGTATCGCTGTCAATGGAGGCGATTTCATCAAATGCAGAGCGGGTTTTAGCTGCCAGTTCATCCGCATCGTCAACCATATCGGTTTCGTCGCTGGCGACTGCGGCATTTAGAGTTTCTTTAATCGTATCCAGTCGCACCAGATTGGCATCAATGCGTTCAAGCGTGGGAAAATAAATATCCTTAACATTTTCCAGACGTACCGTGTTGTCGCTGGTCACAATGTAATTATAAAACAGAATGCCGGTAAATCCCGCGACTGCAATAATAACAATGAACAGAATTTTTATACGAATCGGAATGGAGTTAAACCACTGCATACGAGTACCACCTTAAATTACTTCATTTATTATTTGTGTAGTTAAAGCCTGAGAAAAAAGGTGGCGATATCAGGTCGCCACCTTTTTTCTCTGTGCCTGGCTAATTAATGGTTAATAGAACCTTGACCGAGCCATCTACCGAAGCGCTGTCAATATAGCCGATGCCATTTTTATTTTTGCCCAGCCAGGCTTTAACAGCGGCGTCATCGTCAACTATTTCTGGTGGAGTAGCCTTGCCAGAGAAAATCATTTTTGACCAGTAGGCTTTCATTTTAGCTTCGTCTTTTTTCGCTACTTTGGCATAAAAGCCATTGCGAATAGCAGAACCCTCTTTCTGATCAACCGGGACTACCTCGGCACTGCCAGTGCTGGAAGCCTTGCCTAAAAATATTTTTTTGGCTACTTTTTCAGTGATTGCGGAATCCGGGTTGGCACTGTTTACCACCACCACCGTAGCGGCATTAACTAGACCAGATAAGACCATTAACAATGTAATGGATAATGTTTTAAATGTTATTTTTTTCATTCTCATCACCCTTAAAATACCATGCTTAATGCAAGATTCAGAACGTTTACCTTGTTTTCAGTGGGTTGTGATTCAAAGAAGCCACCACCAGTTGGTTCTACCTGTTGCAGATCAATTTTTAATACCGTAGAAACATCGAGGCTTTTATTTATGCCCACGCTGATAATTGTTTCATCACGGCTTGCCATGCCTTTATAAGACTGATAAGTAAAATGGGGAGACCAGTCATCTCGCTCATGCAGTATGGTGAAATACCAGCCGCTTCTATCCATTTGCGACAACCCGGATACAGTGGTTTTAGCAAATTCTGTATAAACTGTGGCCAGATCGTATTCTGCTTTAATGCCTGCCGTGATATTCGTCGTGGTTCGACCTTGCATTAATACAACTGCAGGAGGAGGTGTAGGGTCATTAAAACTCTCAAATTCTATAATTGAGCTGCTGGCTGCTGCCTGGGCTCGAATATTATCTGTGGTAGCGCTAAAGACAACACCTAGTAAGCGTTTGTTTTTGGTTGTTTCGGTATCTGCTTCACCGATAAAAAATTCAGTGGCAAATTCGGTATCATCGCCGGTGGTGTAAATGACCGAGGTGCCTGTAAATGCTTCAAAAGACAGGCCGGCATCTTCTCCATAAATGGCAACAGGTGCCTGAGCTCAGGGGTAGGTTACGCCGACATCAATGGCTTCTGATACCAGATTACCAGGATACTGAATTTTACCCGCCTTACCTGTGAGTTCCGGGCTAAATTTATAGGTGGCATAACCCCAGTCAAAAGAAAAAGCATCATGCTCACCATGTAATTGTGCAGCCACGCGCAGTTTGGAATTAATGCGTTTGCTGGCTACTAAGGCAAAGTTAGTAGCACTGAAAGTTGAATCTTCAGAGATATCTTCAAGGTATTCTGTTTTTGAATCACTAATGGAGCCAAGCACATTCATGTAGCCATTTAATTTAAAATCATCATTACCCGCCAGACTCTGTAATGGGCTCAATGCCAGAGCAGTCGCTGCTACTAAAATCGAGGTTTGTTTCAGTTTCATTGTAAGTCATCTCCAGAACTATAAAATTAGAAATATTGAGCAAAAATCTTTAGGGAGGTAAATGGTCGATTTGCTCAGCTAAATATATATAGTTGATTTTTTAAAAAAAACAATAAAATAAACACAATAAAAACAATAAAAACAATAAAAACAATAAAATAAAGGAAAGGAACTGTGATTTAAGTGCTCATCAGAGTTCAGTTTATTAAAGCATTTTAATCGTTAAGGTTCGGCTATAACGTACAGCTACCAGGGAATTCATAATAATAAAGCGGGATTACTCGCAGATATATAACTCTGGTAATAAAGCTGGTTTACGGCATTTTTATCTATTTATTCTATAATTACATTAAGCTTTAGAGTAAATAACCTGGTATAGGCGGCACTCCTGCTCAATTCTGATCTTAATACTGTTTTTAAATATGAAAATAATCTACTTCAAAAGCATGGCAGAGGTTAACCAGGAAATGGTTTGAGTGCTAAGTGCAAGGGCATGAAATATGAATAAAATTTTGGTCGCAATGAAGTGCATGTTACTGGCTATTTTTTCGAGCCTGTTCCTTATTCCCGCACATGCGGCAGAAGACCTGCTTATATTTCCAGAAATACGAGCATTACGTATTGACGATAATGCCTCGAATCCATCCGACACTTTTGCCACTATCGATTTTTTTGGTTCTGCTCGTTATGGTCAGATTCGATTATTAGGTGAAGTTTTTGTTAGCGAAAGTAATATAGATGGTGAGCGATTACAGATTGGTTACGATTTCACGCCATTAACAACGATCTGGTTTGGTCGATATCATAATCCTCTTGGTTACTGGAATACCCAGTACCACCACGGCACTTATTTACAGACATCTATTAGTCGCCCAGAAATTGCTGAGCTTGAACATAATGGTGGTCTGTTTCCCAGTCACACTACCGGATTACTGCTGGAAACAAGTCATAATATAAACAGTGATGGAGCATTAGATTTTTCCTTTGCAGCAGGCACCAGCCCAATGCTGCGCCAGGATAATGAGCAGGGCTCTACCGATCTTGTATTACATCCAATGGAAATATTTAATCCTGGAAAAGGTGAGCACAAACTTAATCTTACTGCGCGAATGGCTTATCGACCAGACACGACCTATAACAATCAGCTGGGTGCTTTTGCCAGTCAGGTAGAAATTGCTGTTAGCGATTCCATTGTTAATACAATTGATCTATCGATTGCAGGCCTGTTTGCTTACTGGGAAAAGCAAAATCTGAGTATTTACAGTTCATTATTTTTTGTTAGAGACAGTATTGATTCAGGTATTACAAGAAACAAAGGTTCGTTTAATAGCGGTTACATTCAACTGGATTATTTATTGCAGGATGACTGGACTTTATTTGGTCGAGCAGAAAACACTTATGGTAAAACTGGTGACCCCTATCTGGCATTAATGCAGAATTTTTCATATGAAGCACAGGTTGCGGGCATCCGTTGGGATATAACCCATAAACAGGCATTAAAACTTGAAGTGTCTCGCAAGCAAAGAATGAATGGGGAATTTACCACCACAATATTAAACTGGACGGCGATATTTCCATGAGCCGCCCGTATTCTATTAATGCTGTTATATTATTGATAATCATTAAGTTGATATCACTACCGGTTTCTGCCCATGAAGATCGGCATCAGACACTGGTTCTGGTAACTGCAAGTGACAGTCTGGTTAAAAAGTTACGCCCCGGACTATTTCGAAAATTATTTCTTGCCGTGCCTGTGGCATCCAATAACCAGGCATTAACTCCGTTGATTAATATCAGTGATGATTTGTTGTATGAAGTTTTCTTACAGAAAGTTGTGTACATGTCAAAACGACATTATGAGCGCATGCTGGTTTCAAAAACTTTTCGCACTGGAAGGCCAAGACCTGCTCGATTTTCAGATAATATAGAACTTGTTAAAGCGCTTAATTCGATTTCAGGCTCAGTTAGCGTTATGTGGCAAAAAGATGCAGAAAATGAAAAATTCATTCGCATAGTACAGACACTCTGGGAAGAACGGCATTGATTAAATATTATTTTTCTACTTTAACCGGGCGCTTTATTCTGTCTGCGTTTCTTATGCACCTGGTTATGGTGCCCCTGTTATTTGGCGGCGTATTTTATCTTGTAGAAAGTAATTACCAGAATCATTTCGTTAATCAGGTGCGAAATGATGCTCTAATCCTTGCGTCATTTAGTGAGTCTGATGATGAAAATGCACTGGAATACCAGCAAAAAATTATAGAAGATGCTGTGGCAAGTGGTCGTCTGTTTGCGGCACGAATACTGGATGAAAAAAATAAAGTATTACGTTCATGGGGGGGGTCCCAGCTACTAATAAAGCATGATGAAGATTTCTTTTTTGGCGAACACGATGACACTGTGTTTAATATTATTGTGCCCAGGTATGATGTGGAAGGTAATCTCCGGGGTGAAATGTTTCTGATCTATGATGAGCAGCCAACACGAGAACAAATTGCACAGGCATATCGCTATGGTATTTATCTTAGTATTGTTTATATAGTTATTACCTTTACCCTGACTACATTATTAGGTCGGCAAGTAACAAGCCCTATGCAGAAATTACGCAAGGCATCGTTTGATATTTCAATGGGACATTATGGAAAAGCATTGAATGTTAAAACCGGCATTCAGGATATACAGCAACTGGCGCAGACACTTGAAAGCATGCGCTATGAACTGGTAAAGAAAAATAACGAGCTGGAATATAGCGCTATGCACGATAGCCTGACCGGATTGCCAAATAGATTATTATTGCGCCACCGTGTTGATCGTGCCCTGTCAGGCAGTGACAGACATCATTCAACAATGGCATTGTTAATGATTGATCTCGACCGGTTTAAAGAAATCAACGACACCCTGGGGCATTTAACAGGTGATGAGGTTTTAAAAATAGCGGCGGAGCGTTTGCAGTCCTGTGTGCGCCAGTCGGATACAGCGGCACGTCTTGGCGGGGATGAGTTTGCAGTTATTCTGCCAGATATTAGCAGTGAAGACGCTATAAAAATTGCACAGAAAGTATCGGATCGTTTGCAGGAGCATTTAACTATTGCGGATAATAAATTGCAGGTAGGCGCAAGTATAGGCGTGGCTTTGTATCCTGAGCACGGAAAAACTTTTGAAGATATTTTACATTGCGCTGATGTTGCCATGTACGCCAGTAAGAGCGACCGGAGAGGTAGCGCGGTATTATACAGTGAAGAGCTCGATGATACGTCTCTGATCAGGTCATAATTGCTGCTTTGTAGGAGCGAGTCTTTAGCTCGCGATTTTAGCAGGCTGTAAGAATCGCGAGCTAAAGACTCGCTCCTACAAACAGCAGTATATTAAACAGGAAATATACTGCCTAGAATAACCGATTCAGTCGCGCCTGTGACTTCAGGTAAGTTCCCTGGTTTATTATTTATAGTTTGTTTTGCCAGCCATGCAAAAGCAACGGCTTCTACCCAGTCTGGGTGCAGTCCGTAATCATCGCTGTTTTTAATATTAATATCGGGCAACTGTTTTTTTAGCAGATTCATAAGCTGAATATTGTGCGCGCCGCCACCACATATAATTACAGTGCTGATTTTTTCGGCATAATTTTTTATTGCCAGTTGTATACATTGTGCGGTAAATGCACACAGGCTCGCCTGAATAATATCAATAGAAAGTTCAGAAAAATTTTCCAGTTGTTTATTTAGCCATTGCAAATTGTAGTGTTCTCTGCCCGTGCTTTTAGGCGGAGCCTGTAAAATAAAAGGATCCTGCATTAACTGTAAAACAAGTTTTGTATCAGCCTGCTGGCTGGCGGCCCATTGCCCATCTGTGTCATAGTTTTTATTTTTATTTTTTTGAATCCATGCGTCCATTAATATATTGCCCGGGCCGGTATCGAAACCAGAGCAGGGTTTATTTTTATCGGCGGGTAAAAAAGTAATGTTTGAAATGCCGCCTATATTAATAACCGCTCGGTTTTCTGTGCCAGATCTAAAAAACGCATTATGAAAAGCGGGTGCAAGTGGTGCGCCTTCGCCACTGGCGGCCATATCTCTGCGACGAAAATCGGCAATGGTAGTAATGCCAGTAAAGTATGTAATTTTATTTGCATCAGCAATTTGCAAAGTGAAAGGGTGTCTGGCATCGGGTCTATGTCGAATGGTTTGGCCGTGGGAACCAATGGCCGTTATATCATCAGCCTGTGTATTTGATTGTTTAAGTAATTCATTAACCGCATCAGCAAAAACTATACCCAGCTCAGCATCGGCTTCGCCTAAAGTATCCAGGCTGCATTCAGTATCGTTAAGTGCTAATTTTTTTAATGTATTGCAAAGTTCAGTGGGAATGGTGTGATGATGAGTGGCAATTAATTTAAAACTATCATTACTAAGTTCAACCAGCGCAGCATCGATACCATCTAAACTGGTACCAGACATCAGGCCGATATAAAGATCAGCCATTAGTTTTTATTTAATAAAGCCAGAGCATTACGAGATAAAACATCGAGTTGTGCAACGTAACCCTGGGTGGTGAGTTCAAAGTTATCTCGATGACGTTTTGGAATAGGTTTGGTGCTGGGAAATTTAACCCTCAATGGATTACGGTGTACGCCATTGATTCTAAATTCATAATGCAAATGTGGGCCAGATGCCAAACCGGTAGAACCAATGTAACCGATTACCTGCCCCTGTTTAACCCGTGAGCCTGATCTGACTTTACGGTTGTAATTAGACATGTGGGCATAAAGCGTAGTGTAACGACTGCCATGTTTTAGAATAATAGTTTTGCCGTAGCCGCCTTTTTTACCCTTGTAAATAACTTTGCCGTCGCCGGATGCGCGAATAGGTGTGCCTCTGCCCGCTGCATAATCCACGCCTTTATGAGAGCGGAATTTATGCAGAATAGGATGATATCGACGAGTGCTAAATCCAGAGCTGATACGACTGAATCTAACCGGGCTGCGTAAAAATGCTTTGCGTAAACTTAAACCTTCGGGAGAGTAATAACCAATGTTGCCTGTGGTGGGATTGATGTATCTGAGTGCGCGAAATATTTTACCCTGATTAATAAACTCAGCCGCAACAATATTGCCGTCTTTTAGTTTTTCACCGTCTCTGAAAATTTCTTCGTAGATAACTGTAAAGCGGTCGCCCTTTCTGATATCCAGTGCAAAATCTATATCCCAGCCAAATACATTGGCCAGTTCCATAGTCAGGTTATTGGACATGCCTGCTTTTTGTGAAGCAAGAAATAATGAAGATTCAATTTCACCAGCGGCATAGGCCGAGCGTTTTTCAATATTATGCTTATGTATTTCAGCGGTCAGGCCTGTTGAGATTCGGTTGATTTCAAGATAACGCACACTGTCTATTTCATAGTTCAGTGCCTGTAACTGGCCATTTTTATCAGCAATAACATTAATTTTATCGCCGGGGTGAATGCGGGTTAAGAATCGTGTGTCTTTGCCAAGGTTCATTACTTCAATAAGCTGAGCGGGTTTGATTTTAGCTTTGTCAAATAAGGCAGATAGACTGTCACCTCGTTTTACAGTCAGCGTGGTCCACTCAGCTTCATTGGCCAGGTCAACTGGGCGATGGCTATTTGCACTGGATGCAGGAATATTAAGTTGCAGGCTTTTTGATGATGCGGTGTTTTTACTGATATTTTCCAGCGCGGCAGAGGTGCTGAGCAAAGAGTCATCGGCTTCAGTATTGTTCGAAGTATTCGCCAGCACCACGCCCAGTACCACGCTGCCCGCAGCAAAAAGCGCCCAGCGTAAACGAGGGTGTCGCCCTGGTTGTGATCGCTTTCGAAAGTCTTTGTTTATAAATGTGTTGTAATTCACGGAATTCTTTACATATTTTTTAATATAAAATAGCCTGAAAAGTGCAATATATCAATGGCTATTTGTCGCAGAGTAGTTAGAAGCGGGAGAAATATGCAAAACTGCGACCCCTTTCTGGTTGCTGAATCGGGTATTGAGTGGATTTGATAGCTTGTTAATGTGTTCAATCACTTTAGCGGCATCTTCATTGTGTAAAATTTGGGGCTGGAAGTTTACCTCGACATTGAGCACGTTGACAGGTGTAAGTTGCAAAGAATAAAACTGTTTATCTTTGAATCTGGCGGTGGCAATGACACTGAATTCCGCATCTTTGCTGTATGAGCCAAATGCGAAATTGCCCAGGCTATAAAGAATGATGCCGTTTTTGTAGTGCTCCACGGCCTGTAATACATGAGGATGATGACCTATGATCATAGCTGCGCCTTCGTCTATGGCGGCATGAGCGAGTAAAGGTTGATACTCTCTAAGCTCGGTGGTTTTTTCGCCACCCCAGTGGAAAGAGACAATAACAATATCCGCAGTCTGTTTTATGCGACGGATATCCTGTCTGATCTGGAGCTCGTGACCAAATGCTGCCCCAGCTTTATTTTTATCAGCCCAGAAGCTTGCAGGGAAAGTGAGTGAGTAGCTCAGAAAGCCAATTTTCTGATCCCTGGCTTTAATGATTTTTCCCGTTCGTGCCAGAGCAAGGTTCATATCTGCGCCCACATATTGTATGTGGTTTGCATTCAGGGCTTTCATTGTGTCTTTAAGGCCTTCGATGCCAAAATCCATTATGTGGTTATTGGCCAGATTCATTATAGTGAAGCCTGCCTGCTTTAATGCGGGGGCTACCCGTTCTGGCGGGGTTTTAAATAAATAGTCTTTGTCAGCACAGGGGGTTTCACTGTTTGTTAAAGGGCTCTCGAGATTGCCAATAACAATGTGTGACTTCTTCAATAGAGGTGAAACTTTTTCAAATGGATGATGGTAGCTGAGTTCCTGCAATACAGGTTCGGCGGTGCCGCCCAGCATAATGTCCCCGACTGCGCTGATTTGCAGTAAAGCCGGTTCGGTTTTCTCTGCGACAGCTGCAGTGGATTTTACTGTGGTCTGCGAGGGTTTGTCGCAGGATGCCAGCAGGCCGCAGACGAGTATAATTAACAGCCTGCTGCGATAAGAATTGAGTCTATCTATTGCCATAATAGCTGTGCTCTTGTATAACGCCCGCTTTGGTCAGGTTTGTACCATATTTAATGTTTAAAACTGGAGTCATGAATGTCATCTTTAGATGAAGCGCTGGAAATCATAAAACGTGGTGCAGAAGAAATCCTGGTTGAAGACGAGCTGGTTAAAAAACTTAAAACCGGCAAACCTCTTCGTATTAAAGCTGGCTTTGATCCCACCGCCCCAGACCTGCATCTCGGGCATACTGTTTTATTAAATAAATTACGTCAGTTCCAGGAATTAGGTCACGAAATACTCTTTTTGATCGGTGATTTTACCGGCATGATTGGCGACCCAACCGGAAAGAGCGCTACTCGCCCCCCATTAACAGAAGAAGACGTGGCCAAAAATGCCCAGACCTATCAGGATCAGGTATTTAAAATTTTAGACAGAGATAAAACGAAGATCGTCTTTAATTCAGATTGGATGTCTAAAATGAGTGCCGCCGATATGATCAAGCTGGCGGGCAGGCAAACCGTTGCGCGAATGCTTGAGCGAGACGATTTTAAAAAGCGTTACAAAGCAGAACAGAGTATATCCATTCATGAGTTTTTATATCCTCTGGTGCAGGGCTATGATTCCGTTGCACTGGAAGCCGATGTAGAGCTAGGCGGCACCGACCAGAAATTTAATCTGCTAATGGGTCGTGAATTACAGAAATATTATGGCCAGCCACCACAGACCGTTTTAATGATGCCGTTACTTGAAGGTCTGGATGGCGTGAATAAAATGTCTAAATCATTGAATAACTATATTGGTATCACCGATGCGCCGGGAGAGATGTTCAGCAAAATACTGTCGATGCCAGATACATTAATCTGGCGTTATTATGAGCTGCTAAGTTTCCGATCCATAGCTGAGATAGAGCAGTTAAAGAGTGAAATGGAGCAGGGTAAAAATCCTCGTGATATCAAAATAGAACTGGCAAAAGAACTCATTGCTCGATTTTATGATGAAGCAACGGCGCAGAATGCAGATAAGGCTGCCGGGAATCTTATTAAAGATGGGGAGCTCCCGGATAATATTCCGGAAACTACCGTTGAATTAGAAGGGCAGGATGAACTGCCGATATCTGCCGTATTAAATAAAGCCGCTCTGGCAAAGAACTCTGCTCAGGCCAGAGACATGCTTAAGAACGGGCGTGTAAAAGTGAATCAACAGCTGGTAGAAGCCGGATTAAAGCTAAAAGCCGGAGAATATATTATCCAGGCCGGCAAAAAATCCATTGGCAAAATCACCCTCAAATAAAAATATGACGAATTTGTGAAATAAACCTTGAGCTTTGTGCAGAAGCGCTTATAATTCGCGCCTCTTTACGGAGTTGAAGATAAAAACCAGAGGGAAATATAGCGATTTGAGTATCAGGTTGCTATAATTACTGGTTCCGCCACGAGCGATGTTAATTAAAAAAGAGATTAGATAATTTGTATGGGTGCTTATGTTAAATAAGTGCCGGGACAAAAGATAAGCGGAGCATGAAGATGCGAAGCCATGCTTTTGTCTGAACAAT